>AUXO016997560.1_pt1 | contig 19300 bp, 29 predicted proteins | sample 768731 | NCBI WGS metagenome assembly AUXO01 (sample SAMN02715735, study PRJNA202380) | gut metagenome | biome: sheep rumen | host: Ovis aries | place: New Zealand: Palmerston North
CTGGTTGATGTTTATGACACCGAGTGTGCAATTATACGACCCCTCTACCAGATGGAGAGAACTGGGATGCAACTGGATCCGGACTATGAGCAACCACTCAAGTCAGAGTTACAGGCTATAGCAGACCAGATGGAGAATGAGATTTACGAAGCTGTGGGTCATACATTTAATCTCAACTCTACAAAGCAGCTATATGAAGCATTATTGGCTACTGGTGTAGACGATAGTTGGATACCTAAGACTGATAAAGGTAATCCGAGTCTTGATAAGAAATCTATGGATAGGCTTGCGGGCTTTTATCATATTGACCTTGTAGATAAGGTTCTAAAGTATCGACAGGCAACGAAATTATTGGTGACTTATGCTTATGGAATCTACGAGCAACGAGACTCTGCCGATCGAATTCATGCAAATATTAATCAATGTGAGGCAACTACAGGCCGTATGTCGATCACAAAACCTGCTATGCAGACCATCCCTCGCGATGACAAGCATATTAAACGCGCAGTTGTGCCAGGACCGGGAAACTACCTCGTCTATATCGACTATTCGCAGGTTGAGTATCGTATCTATGCACATTATATGAAGTCAGAACATTTGATAGACCTCATTAATAAAGACTATGACGTGCATGCTGCAACGGCCGCGTTGTTAAACAGAGAACCAGTAGATACCTTTGTAGAGAGGCTGCATAATGGAGACCCTGAAGCAAAAGCTCAACGTCAAAGAGCTAAAACGATTAACTTTGCACTTTTATACGGAGTCGGGGTTAATCATCTCTGCGAATTGCTTAATACAAGCTATGAAGAAGCCGCAAGGGTTAAAGCAGAATATTTTGCTGCAATTCCTGAAGCTAATGCTTTTATTAACAAAGTCCAGCAGCTTATTACCCAGCGTGGATGGATACGTAATTTTTACGGTAGACGCCGTCGTCTTACAGGAAGTGAATGCTATAAAGGACCAAACGCTCTAATTCAAGGTTGTGCTGCAGATGTAGTTAAGCATAGACTTGTAGTTTTATATGACTATATACAAGAACATAATCTTAAAACGAAGTTAATCAATATCGTACATGACGAGGTACAACTACAGGTACCAGAAGACGAACTTGGACATGTTCCATATTTTCTTGATTGCTTACAAGATATGGAACATTTCAGAACTTTTATTAAGGCCGATGTTGAAATGAGTAATACTTCTTGGGCAGATAAAAAGGAGGTGAATATGGATGAATTACGAGGAAGAGGTAGCGAAAGTAGAGGTTAGAGTTATACCTGAAACCTTTGAAGTAGAGTATCGAGTTAGATTCCAGTGCAAAGCTACAGTGCCGTATGATGACGCTGCAAAGTATGAAAAAGTTATTGCACATGGCCTTGTTAATAAGCTTAAGAATGCAGTGATTAAATTAACAGACGTGGATATTATTAACTCTATTGAAGAACAGTATGAAATGCTTAATGAGTATAGGTTTGAATAAAGGGGTATTGGTGGCTGGAAAGAGCAAGAAATCAAAAGCATCAAGGAACAAACACAAACAAAAGAAACAGCGTAAGGAGGCTAGAAATGCATCTACAGTACAACAGTCCAGAAGCTAGAGAAGCGTTCCTAGAATGGTATAATAAAGGAGAGAATAAAGATATTACCGGTAAAGATATATTGCCTGAAAATCATCCAGACATTGAGGCAATTGTACAATTTTATAATAATGAAATAGTATTTGAGCCCACTGTGGAGGTAGTAGATGGCTAGATTAAAGATTGCTGATATGGAAGTTGGCCAAACATATGAATGTCCATTGGCTGTAGTATCTTCTTCCAGTAGAACTACAAAGACCGGGAATCCTTACCTAGTTATGGAATTATATGATGGTTTTGATACTATACAATGTAACTACTGGGATTGGTCTGGTGAATCTGGTCCTAAGCGTAATACTGTGTATAATTTCAAGGTTGAGTGCTCAGAGTACATGGGTAATAAGCAACTAACCTGTAGAAAAGTTAAGCTTAATACCACAGATCCACTTGAGTCGTTCATGCCGCAAGGGCAACATGATGTTGCACAGTGCTATAAAGAATTTTACCAAATGGCAACTGATATTCAAGACGACTTTTATAGGTCTTTAGCTCTTGATATATTAGAACAAACTAACCAATATTGGTTGCATGTGCCTGGAGCAATCACTGTTCACCACAATTATATGGGCGGTACGCTGGTGCACAGTCTTGGCGTAGCGAAAAAGGCTAAAGCAATCGCAGAGGTTACTACAGGTGCTTGGTTAGACCTTGTAGTTATCGGTGCAATGTTCCATGATATTGGCAAGTTATTTACCTATGACCTTGAGGGCTTAGCAATTGATATTACAGATGATGGTCAGTTAATGGATCATGTATTTATGGGCGCGGAGTTTGTGGGTAACTTTGGTGAAAGCCATCTTAGGTGTGAATGGGATGAATTAAAGCTGCAAATGTTGCGACATGTTATTCTTAGCCACCATGCACGTAAAGAGTACGGCAGCCCGGTAACCCCGAAGTGTATTGAGGCGCATATTGTAGCACATGCCGATGGCTTAGATGTTGCTGAAGAATTAATTAATGAAGCAAGCAGAAAAGCCGGTAATGTACGGTGGACAGATAAAATTTGGGCACTTGATAACATGCCACATATGACTACAAATGCTATGCTCGCATTATCTAAAAAGACTCAGCCATCAATAGAAAACGCGGTACCGCCTATAGGGGCGGAAGACTTCTTCGCACCAGCGGAGTAGCTCAGTTGCTATCCCGTGCAGTGGGGCCTCAGGGATGGGGCCCCTCGTTGTATCTGTGCAAAGAAAAGTTGATTGAATGTGAAAAAGAAAAGTGTGTTATAATATATAATAGTGTAAGAAAGGAGTTTGAATGGTTGATGTCGCAATCTATAGTGCAAGATCGAAAGGATATTTAGAGGAGGTGGACAGAATACCTGATATTGAATCGATAAATGAAGCTCGAACAATACTCTTAGAACTATATGAGTGCTATGCAGATAACCCGGAATGGAATGTCAAAGAAGCAAAAATCAATGATTCACTAACTGAAGGGCATGTATTTGGATATTGTAGAGATGAGCATCATATGCTAACGTTAGAAGACTCAGGAAGACAAACTACTATGGAGGCTTGGAATGCAAAAATCGAAGCAAGACTCGAAATGGGCTAACCTTACGCAAAAAGAGTGGCGCAGAGAACTACAGGCTTTACTTCTTGCGTCAGATGAAGCACTTGAACGAGCGATATTACGTATATGGGAGCAACAGACATACTCAGAACAGGAGGCTGGAATGGCGATCATTGTAGATGGTGTCGGGTTCAATAAATTTGATGCGCCGCTAATGTCAAAGTATGCTCGTCAGCTTTTATATACCGGTACACTCACAACATATCAAAAGAAGAAAGCTCGGTCTGTTATGCCAAAATACTGGAAGCAACTGATGCGGATAAGCAAGGTGCAGCATGGCTGGTAATTACATTATGCCTAATGGCGTTTTTGTCAATCAAGAATGCACATATTGTTACTTTAAAAATAAGGTTGAGCATCAAAAAACTGCTCTTATCAGTAGTCAACAAGCAAATAGCCATTATAAGCAGTTAATTAAACAAAAAGACCGCAAAATAAAGTCTCTTGAACGGCAAGTACATGATTGGAATAAAGTCTTTCAGTCAATGCCGGCACCAATAAGGAGGTGGGCACTGTGGCGCTATTCGAAGTTGAGCTAGAAGACCAGTATGACGAGGAAGGCAACCTTGTAGCTAAGGTCTGTGGTATCTGTGGAGAGCTTAAGCCTATTTCAGAATTCTACAAAAACGGTAAAGGCCCTAGTGGCAAGTATCGCTATCGTAGAGATTGCAAGGTTTGTTATAGAGAAGCGAATCAGGGACGAACGCAGGAATATCGAAATAGAAAGTGGCTAGAGAAGTACGGAGTAACTGAAGATGAAATTCAGGAAAGAACTAAGAAGCTGTGAAGTCTTGTATAAAGGTTCTTAATATGTTCTCATTGCTAAGTACTAACTCCTAGTGCACACACTTTCTACTCAATGTTTCAAAATTGGATTGCTATTAATACGTTCAAAATGCGAAAAGGGTATACGCAATGATCTTCAGGTGATATAATATAAAATGTACGTGAGAGAAAGACGTACAGCAGTGCACAAATAGAAAGGACCGAGCGTATGACAAGGCAATCAGTAAGAATCAATTTTGATACTCCGAATTGGAAATGGTGTGAACTTGAAAATACTGGTCGAGGTACAAAGACTGGTGAACGTTGCAAATTCTGCCAAGAAGTTAAGAAACGTGGAGATGCAACACGTTATTACTGTCTAGTTTACGACCAGGATTTGATGGTTCGAGATGGCTCTGTTGAGAAGTGTTGTCCGTGCATGTTAGAGCTCAGTGAGACAATCTCGCATGCAGCCCCGCGTCCCAGCGGCGCCGGCCCTAAGTCGGCAAATCAGGTGTTCAAAGTAGTTAAGAAAACTTTGCGCGACCACAAAAAGATGTACTCAATTATGCGCAAGGATGGCTATCCGGAGCATATGGCATATGAGATTGCTACTGAAAACATTATTGAAAGTTGGGAACCGGAAGAAGCTCCGACAGAGACTGTAAAGCAGCATACTTGGCAAGACCTCTGGGGGTACTAAAATGGATGATTATACATTGACTATTCTTGAGTCTTGTGATGACATTACTCAACAAGAGTTGAAAGAGTTACTGGATGAAGGCTTGAGTATTGAAGAAGCTGTAGAAGAGCTGGAGCAGGAGGGCTTGCTGTGGTAACTACAGAAGTGCTTGGTTTGCTGTACATGATTATGATGGTTATAGCCTTTGCTACACTTGCTGCAGGACTGGATACTGGCAAGAGGCCTATCACTGCAGTAGGTATTGTGTTAGTAGCTATCTGGAGCATTTGGGCTGTAGTGCATTAATGTGTGATTGTAGATAATATGCGGAAGGAGGAAATACAAAAGCTACAGTCATTGAGTATGTTATAATTAGGTTAAGCGAGCAATAAAGAGATTGCTCAAGGATAGAAAGGGGACTAGTATGTCCGAACTGTTTGCAGCTGTTGAAGAGATGCCGGCTGAGGAAGGTAAGCGAGGAATTCCTGGCGCAACTATTCTGAAAAGTGCCGCGACGGTGCTTGCCACTCAGATTATGGGCAAGATTCCGCAGGCATCTGCTAATGGTGATGAAGAGTTTCTGCAGCTTATTAAGGACTCGCAGACTAGTGTGGCAGCTCTTGATAAGCTGGTTAAGCAGGAATGTGGCGAAACCCTGGTCAATGATGAGGTTAAGCATTTTGGCGAGGAAGAGGTTGCGAAGCTCCTGAAGTCGAATCAGTCGAATCGTTCGCGCCGTAAGAATATGCCTATGACGCAGCCTAACTATATGGAGTATCTGACGGCTGCTTGTGCTGAGTGGATTCTTCGTGAGTCTTGTGGCATTACTAAGAATGCTAATCCGTTTGGCGGTGGTCGTCAGGCTATGGTTATTAATGATGAAACCATTGCTCAGTTGGCTGAAGACCAGGACGCCCTTGGTAAGGCTATTCGCAATCTGCAGTCGAAGAAGTCGACTTACAAGGCCAAGCATCAGGACCAGGAAAACTGGGAGCAGGATGCTGAATATGTTGAGATTCTTGACCAGCTTGAGAAACTTAAGGCTGTGCGTACTACAATGCCTGCTGGCCGCAAGGGTATGAGTATTAAGAAGGCTCTGCAGTTCATCTTTGATGGTGTGGATGAGACTGAGAATCTGCACAAGGAAGAGTCGATGCAGATTATTGAAGCATGCCGCAATTTGGCCAAGGGTATTTATCCGGCTGAGTTTGTAGATATGATTGAAGCGCAGCAAGCTGCTAAGGAAGCTGACGCAGAGTCTGTCTACAATGAAGAGCTCTAAGCGAGGTTCGATCGCCTAAAGGCGTGGTCCGGTACGATTCCGGAGGGTGGTTTGCTGGGGTAAAGCGACCACCCAACGCTTAGTCCTAAACGGTCATCGACTCATTTGTATCGCGTAATTGGCCATTACATCGAACATGGGCTTGACTTAGTAGGGCGTCTGGCCGTACGAAAACGTGCAAGGGCTGGAAGTGCTGCCACCCGGACGGTAAAATATAAAGTGCACCCTTGGGCACAGGGGTGTGGCCTGAAATGGGGTCCGGTTAAGTGTCCACCGTCTTACGGACTAACTGTGTCAAGTACCAACTATCGAAAGAAGTTGCAAGTGCATAACCACTGGAAAGATACAGTTATAACAAAGCCATGACTTAATGGTCCGAATGAGTCATGGCAATTATATATTAATACCGCCCATTGAGACTGGTCCTCTCAATGCGGAGTGGGTCCTTTCTATCGGGAGGAGGTCTAGCAAATTAGCTGGGCCTCTTTCCATTATACAGACCTGAAATGCTAGCCCGCCGCGGTGTAAGTTCATAACTTTGACAACTGAAGTGTAACATTTGTGGGTGGAAAAACGCAGGGGTGTACGCAGTGTACTTCATGCGATATAATATAATAAGTGAGTGAGAAAAGGAAGTATCACTCAATGACTGAAAGGACCTACAATGACTAAGTATGGTGTTTGGACGCAGCAAGGGCAGATTCTTTGTCCGTCTTGTGCTAAGAAAATTGCTCGCGGTATGCAGATGCAGATGACATATGAAATTGGTAAAGGTTACTGTGACCATTGCGGACGCATGATTATTGTAGATGAACGGCTGGCTCGAGAACAGCATTTAGTACAGTTCCTGCGGCAGCATGATTATCCTGATTCGTGGCTCGAACAAACAGGTGGAATGTGCCATGCAGCTACAGTCACCTTTGAAGACTTCAATGGTATTACTTGGACGTTGGTTTGCACAATGCAGATTAATCCATCTGACCCTGAGGATTGCTACTGGTATACGGAGCTGTTCGATCGCTCTGGTGATATTGTAATGGAACGAAATGCCAGTAGTGAAGCAGAGATTGCAGATAACATCTATTGGATGCAGCGGCGTTGTAGCCCAATGCCTAGTACCGCTGTTGACGATGCATTAGGTGACCGCACACGGTAAATGGGGGTGTGGTGGAATGGCAGACACACTGGACTTAAAATCCAGCGCCGTAAGGCGTGAGGGTTCGAATCCCTCCACCCCTACCAGAAAGGACAGACCAATGAGCTACAGTGACTTAAGAAGTCGTTATGCACATGACCTTGAAGTAATGTTGGATGACGGTGTAATAACTGAAGAAGAAGCTCAAGACATGATGGAAGACTGGGAATATGGCTATGGCGATTATATGTATGATTGCATGAAAGACCGTCAACTTGAGGACGCATGGGCAAATAGTTAGGCTGATGAGTTGAATGATCTGCTGTGAGGTGACGCTGAATGAAACTAGAAGAGTTGAGAGTAGAAGCCGAGAAGCACGGTTATGTGCTTACGAAAAAGCGTGAGTATATTCGGCTTAAGCCATGTGTATGTGGTTGTAATAGGCACAGTAAATGGTCGATAGACGGACATAGTTATCAATACCGATGCAACCAATGCGGCTTCAAAGGAGGTATTGGTTCGACTGAACGTGCGGCACGTATTGCATGGAATAAAGCGGTTGAAAGGGTAAGTAAATGACCCTTAAGGAATTTGTAGTTAAGCAAGGCTGGGCAATAGGTTTTGCAGAAGTACGGCGAGCAGTTTCTGCAAAGTGCGTATACATTAATGATAAGCTCGTAAAATCTGCCGATGAGGAGGTGTACTACGGCGACACTGTTTGGTACGGTAAACATAAAGTTGCGGAGGTAGAAAGCAATGAACTGTGATCGTTGTCATGAAAATATTGGTGTCGGCTATGAAGGTGATAATCTAGACCCGCTGGTTGTATTTTATCAATCACTTAATGGCATTAGTGCAGAAGATGAGCATTACTGTAAGACTTGTGTTGCTGAGATGCGTTGCCTAGTACAAGCAGTGACGCCGCGTCCCTTCCAAGTGCAAGATGTGCTTGAGGTTAATACTTCTGAAAAGTGGAAAGTCGTAGATGCCAAATGTGAAGAGTTGCTATCTAATAATACTTGGTCTAGAGATGATCTACGGATTAGTCAATTACTTAAAATACTTCATCGTGAGGTAACTGCTGTAGAAGTCCATGGCGATTGTTTGTATGTCTACAGTAAAGGAGGTTGGTAATGGAAAAGTTACAGATATTACTTAAGCAATTGCGCGAAGCTCAGGATTGGTGTGACCATAATGGTGACCATGGTACAGGGTATATAAGCTTGACAGTAGATACTTTGCAGCAGTGGGAGAATGAGGTCATTGACATTATCAATGAATTTGATGTATTATATGACAAGGAGGCTGATGGAGATGCCGACGCCGAGTTGGACATATAACCGGTTAATGCGAAACATTAATGATATTCAGACTGTTATGACTGTATTGGATGAAGCATCTGAGGAGTATAAGAAGCTACAAAAGGTTTCTCAATCACTGACTGGATTAGCTGTTATTGTTAGAAAGGAACAAAAGAAATGAAGTTTTGCAAAGACCCTGAGAAGTGCCAAACTTGTGATATTCGTGAGCTGTGCGGTGCCTTTGAGAAGCTTGTAGACCTTGTGGAGAGCTATAAACCAACTCCAAAGCTAGATGACAAAATTAGAGAGGACGTTGAAGATTATCTCACTCATATGGTCCTTGCATTGGATGAAGATAAAGCGCGTGAACTCTACAGGTCACTTGACTTTAAGGCATTTCAGGGGATAATTTATGCCTCAATACAAACTGTGTCTGACCTCTACATTTCATGGGAAGCCAAGTGTGAGGAGATTGACAAACTCAAAGTGCAGCTAGAGGCCCAAGAGGCGATATGTAATGGCTGAGTTATTTAAACCAGGTGGGTCATTATGGGGCGCAAAGGGCACTGGGTTAAAGTACACAGAAGCTCAGCGCCTCCGGGCCCACCTGAATGCCGAAAAGGCCGAAGTGTTAACTGGCGACCTTGTAGAAATTAATCTTGATGCAGCTACCCTTACAGATGCTGAGGGTAGCTATTTGCTTCCTGTAGCATTTGTAGAGAAGCTTCGCATGGCTAAGAGGCAAGGTGCTTGCCCGCAGCAGCCGCTTGAACTTATTAATGGACCACTTGAAGCCAAAGCGCTCAATTGGGAACATAGTACTGAGCCTATCTACTGGCTACATATGTCTGGTGACTATAGCATAGAAGATTGTAATGGCCCTATTCAACAAGTACCAATAGATAGTTGGCCGGTATATGGCTATGGTGCAGACTATGGCATGGGGTATCATGTAACACCAATGCTTAAGCAAGACGAGTTGCCTGGCTGGAAAGATTGTGAATGGCTATGCCGCTGCGCCCAATGCGGACGTGAGTTGCCACCAAATTACTTTTTCCTAAACACTTCTGGGCGGCTAAAAGGGATCTGCAAGGCATGCACATCTACAAACCATATAATAGATAAGATATTTCATAAGCCAATGCGTTACCGCAGCGATGAAGAGCTACAGTTACTTGTAGATACTCGCTATTGGTATGAAGGGCTGTGGCACCGTAACTTATGCCCACGCGGTGACTACGCTAATTGGTGTATTGGAGAGGCTGATATTAAAGAAAGAATGCGGCTAGCTACACGGCACAAACGTGGGTCAGCGCCCCGACGACCTAACACCATCAACCCAACTAAGCTTAAGGGTATCTACGCCTTAATGGAAGAAACGCAAGAATATGTATAAATTGTAGACAGGGTGTACGTGGTGTGCTTCAGGCGATATAATATAATGAGTGAGGGAACAGGAAGTACCTAGACGGAAGGACTGAGGGCTATGGCTGATACTGCGACTGCATATGCGGAGATTCTGAGCAATACTCGGAATACCATCCATGATTTGACTCTGCTCGATGATGACGGGTCACGGTGGCGCTTACGGTACTACGGCGTTGACTATATGCTCATGTATATGCCGTGTGTTGACATAACATATATTCACACTGCATACCGTGACTGTAATGCAAAGATGTGGCTGCCAGGTGAGGTGGTTGCGTATTTCTACGGTAAGCCTGATAGCTACGACTTTACCCAAGAGATGCACACTGATCGAGCTGCACGGTATCGTGAACATATAGCAGAGCTTAAAGAAGAGCTTGACAATGTAACCAACAACTACAGTCGGTTTATTCTCCAGACTCAACAATTTGTAGATGCTTTGGATAAGACTGATGAAGTTGTAGAAAAGTTCAATGAGTGGCTGCAGGTTTACTAAAGAAAGGACAGAGCAATGACGACCATCAATGCACTGAACGAACGCATCATCTACCTCCAGGATAAGCAAATCAAAGACCTAGAGAAGGCACGTGAACTTGATAAGAAGCTTCACGCTGCAGAGCTCAAGCATACCGAAGACTTGTATGCCAAGGCTGTGGCACATGTAGCTGCTGAGCGAGATGCTGCGATTGAGCTGGCAGAAGACTACAAGCAAGATGTTCAACATTGGCAGAACCAAGCTGATCGCGAGCACAGAGCCTTTGAGCAGGCTGCTGAGGAGCGCGACCAGGTCATCCGTGATAATGCTGGTTTGCGTCGCCACAATGAGCATTTGACTAAGGAACGCGTAGAGGCTGTAAATGAGCGCGACTCCTACAAGGATGCATTCGAGGCTCAGGTTCATACTGCAGAAATCGCTGAAAGCCAAAAGGCCCAAGCAATCAAGGAGCTGGAGAAGGCTCTCACCAAGCAAGCATCGCTTGAGCAGGACACAAAGCTGATGTCAGCCTTCATCGACAACCTCTGTGAGATGGTTGCATGCGATGCTGAGCTCAGTGACATAGCTGACGAGTGCATGCTGTGGCGCCGTGGCGAGTGGGTACCTACAGACTCAATCGAAGGCATGATAGGCAGCATCATTGACAAGGACCCAGGCAGCTTCTTTGGTGGGTCCAACACTGTGTATGTGGACGATGCTGTCTACAGAGGTACTCCTTGGGTGACGGCAGTGACAGCTGAGGAGTCCGACGGTGCCCCTGCTGAAGAGGAGCTGAGCGTCGATGAGATGCTTGAAGACCTTAGTCAATACCTCGAGGACGACATAGAGGACTTGCAAGCAGAAGACCGGCGCCGCAGCGACCCTAGTGATGTCTACAGGTGGAAGGTATTGGTTGTAGAGCACCAGGGCGATGAGGCTGTCTTTACTGGGTTCTACGCCAACTACGACCTTGCCCGAGAGTCCGTAGACCTCATGGTGGCGCGTGGATGCTATGAGGCTTGGGTGGAAGAGTTGCTGTAAATGCTCAAGTACACTATAGCAGAGCGCATTGTAGACAGAATGGAAGCTCTACAGCTTAATGCTACGCAGTTAGCATCGCGTTCTGGTATTACTTACAACTCTATCAACAACTACATAAGAGGTCTCAACGAGCCTAGCTGCACAAACATTGTAGCTCTTGCCACAGCGTTGCAATGTACTACAGATTACTTACTTGGTGTCGAGGATAGGAGCCTGGCACTAAGCAAAGCTCACAACAAGGCAGAGCAATTAGCAGTTAAAGCTGCAAAGTTATCGCTGGAGCTACAGGCACTAGAAAGAAGCTTGAGATAGGAGACACCATGCCAAAGTGTAAGTTATGTTTAACCGACAAGTCGAACGACGAATTCTACCGCACAGGCACAGGTGGGTACGAGAAGGTTTGCAAGCAATGCGTCTCTTTAGTTAATCGTTCACTGCGAGCATACATGAAGTGGGCGCCGCGAGATAGGACTGAATGGCCGCCTAACTTCCTCGCAGATGTCAGGCTTATTGCATCATATGTCGACCAAGGTGGTCAGCCGCCACAGCGGGTCAAGGTAGAGTCAATGCTTAGGCACCTACAGTTTGTACTTCCTGAGGACAGCGATCCGATTGAGGTGTCCGCCGAGGCATTCCTCTTCTTGATGCGTCGTATCGAAGACTTGGAAGCACGTTTACTTGGCGACGCCGCGCCCCAGCAGCCCATAGACAAGATCCACACTCGATGGGCAGACGCGATGGCTAAGGTGACGTTGCCATGGTCTGATGACGAAGTGTTGGCATGGAAGGGCGCAATGTCTAAGCTCAAGGCTGCCATCACCTACGGCTATGTCATCAGCCCCACGATCATCCGCGATATAGTGGTCCCACTCGAAGCAGACCTTATCCCTTGGCCCGACGCTTGTGGAGGCATCTACAGTGCATACATCCGTCCAGCCCTCGATGCTGCCATGCAGTGCCCCAGCTACTCATCTATGGCTCAGGAGCTTGTAGACCTCACCTCCCGCAACTACTACGAGCTGGAATGGCCGTTAATTCCTTATGACGCAAGGGACGAAGGGGCATTTTAGAAATATCTACAATCTCGCTTTTCAGGTTCCTCTCTTGGGCTTGTGTAGGCTTGCGAGAGGAACTTTACTATTCTAGGTAGTTAAGTACCAGCGTTAGTTACACACACTTTCTACAGTGTTATAAAGTATTCTTTTCTTATTCTGTTATAGGCCCCCACCCTCCACCTTCAGTCTCTAGGTGTAAAGAGAAGATTATATATATATATAATAGAAAAAAGAATATTATATTCTATTCTTATTCTATTCTTTAAATTTAATTGAAATTTCTCGAGGCCGAAAAGTAAGGAGGAGGAGCACGGGGGCTAAGAAAAGAATAAGAATAGAATACAAATTTACTGAGTGGTTTGAAACTAAAACAGTTGCAAACGGATACACAGCGCCGCTGTGACCGTTTTGAAACAGAACTATTCAATAAATAATATTTATTATATTATAATTATAATTATTATATTATATTATATAATAAATAAGTAATACAGATTTGCTGATAAATCACTTGTAGAAATTTCTATGTCCGTCCGGCCTGAACCGACGTCAGTTTGAACAGCGCGGCGCCGTGCTTCTGACGCGGTTCTGGACTGAACCACGTCTGTTTTGCTAATTAGCAACAAAAAATTAATGGGTCCGGCGGCGCTGCATTTTATCAATATCTGTACAGCATTTAACTGCGGTTCAGAGCCACGGCGATGAAAAATTTTTGTGCTGACTTTTATGCGGCGCCGCGGCGCATAAAGTTCTCTGAGTTGCTTTTATGTGGCTGCGTGATAATTCAGCGATCTTGACTGGTACATAAGGTTGCTGTGTAACAGTCCTTCAGACTTGATCGAACGAAGCAGTTATAGCACAGAATTTTAGGGTTGCAAGGGCGCCGCGGCACCGGTTTGCAGTAGCGGTCAGCACATAAGACCTGCGATCCGGCCGCGGCGCACTCCTGCAGCGCTACTGCACAGCGTTGTTGGGTTCAGGTGCCAGCCCGCCGCAGCGCCGCGTTGGTGATGAAAAACTTTGGCTCTTCCGCGTGAATAAATTGCGAAGATTATGTACGCAGTGCACCTCAGGCGATATAATATAATTGTTGGTTGAAATGAGCCGCTGATGCGGCAGCCAACAAAGGCGCTGCGAACCGGAAGTAGCTGCGCAGATAGAAAGGACCAGCTATGTATAACGTCTATTTGGAAACGTTCGGCACTGTTTGGGAGCCAGCTGAAGGCGGCTACGATGTCGAAGTCAGCTCGGTTGAGCTTGTCGGCACTGTGTCCAGCAGCTCTGATTGGAGGCAGTGGTTACGTGAAGAGTTCGACTTTAGCCGCAGCTACTTCTTGAGCAATGTCCGCAAGAATGAAGAGTACTGGGCAGCAACCGACAAGTGTGACTCTGACGGGTACCCCATTCTTGAGCTGCACCACGCACCGTGGAGCATTGAGATGCATCGCTCGTTTGGGTGCGGCTGGACTGTTTACTTGCTGCGCCCCGACCAGCCGGCGCCGTGTGGTAAGTCGTATCTGGGTTATCGCTAAGGATTGAGAGGAGCTTACAATGACTATGCAGTTGAAAGATGTTTGTAGCAATTACGCAGGTGGCGGAGAGTGGATTACTTGGGCAAACGCGATTTACTGCGACCCTGAGACCCAGCAGCAGACTGTGAATGTGACGATTGCAATCGGTTGCGGATATATTAATGTGTATCCTGGCCACATCACTTGGGATGACTTGTGCGGTGACAATAGGTTTGACCCGCAGATAAGCTATAGGCTGCGAGACCTCGAGTGGTGCTGGGATGAAAACGGTGAGATTACGAATAGCTTCGGCGATAAGTACTTGGCGGATTTTCTTCCAGATGAGCCTTATTGCTTCGATTCTGATGATTTGTGCGCCGTCAGCGAGGCTTGTGAAGCTTTGTGGCATTACCACAAGTTTGTAGTCTTGTCGCGGTAGTATGGAGGTAGTAAGATGCAGTTTGTAGTAATTTTTCAAGAGACGCTTAATCATGAGGTTATTGTTGAGGCAGAGTCTGAGACTGAGGCGCTGCACAAAGCAGGGGAGCGGTTTGGCGACGACGAGTTTGATACAGTTGTCAGCGATGACCTTATGGTAGCAGACATTCAGGCACTGTAGTTTGAGCTAAGGCTTTTATGCGGCTCAGGGGCGAGTTGATGCTTCTGAGCCGCATTTTCATCTTTTGTCGCGGTCGGCTTTTATGAGCTGAGAACTGGCTGCGACGGACTCCTGCCTGATTTGGGCGCTGAGGGCTGGCCGCGGCAGGCAAGCACCTACGCAGTAGCTACGCGGCTGTTATGCGGCAAAGCAAAGCCCCGAGCCTTTCGACCCGGGGCTGCAGCGGCGCGGTGTTACTTCGAATTAATCCCAGCCGAGGTATCCAGCAGTGAGGCAGTCGTACGAATCCATATCATCGAGCAGCGACCACTCTACTTCGCCGGCATCAAGTAGCTCAAACCAGATTGGGCAGTTTGAGCAGCTGCTACACTTGCACTCGTAGCCTTTGTTCCACTCGCAGCACGTTCCATTCTCCATGGTTCAATCCTTTCTATACAGTGATGCCGGGACCTTTCGGCCCCGGCAGTTGTTACTCAGGCTGGTACCTACTGCGCAGCGTACTTCTTGGCGAGGCGCTCGAACTCAGCCCGCTCCGTCAGCTCAGCCTTGTGAGCTTGGAACTTGGCTTCGACCACGCGGACCTGGTCGGCAAGATGCGGGTAGCGGCTTCGCTTGCATGCGAGGCTGGCAATACCCGCTACAGTCTTCTTCAGGTCGAGCTCGGCAATCTCTTTGTCCGTCATGTCCATGTAGGTCTTGCGGCCCGGGAAGCGCTTCGCCTTCTGAGCGGACACCTTCTCGTACGCGGCGACAGCGTTGTCATACTTGGCCTGAACGTCGGCGTCAACCGGTTCGCCGGCAGCTTCGGCCCGGCGGAGCTTACCCAGAGCGATGCACTTCGCGGACGCGATACGCTTCAGCTCCTTGTCAAACTCAGCCTTGGTAGCGGTGCGGGCATTGAACTTCTTCGTCTGAGCGGCCATGATTGGCTCCTTCCTGAGCCGCAGCCCACCTTGGGCAGCACGCGGCTCGCACGCGGGTGGCTACTTACTTTTCACTCACCCTCACAACAATTATATAATATCGCTTGAGTGTTACTGCGTATATAGCTTTCGCAAGACGCTCGCAATGAGTTTGTTCTACCTGTAGGTACTGTTTAGACATGTGCTTTTATGCGGTAGTCGCATGGTAGCCCGCTTTTATGTGGTTATTACAAAGTGTATGGGTTAAGTATATTGGATGCAGCTTTTATGTGGCAAGAGCGCGGGTGTGCAGCGGAAGTTTAGACTGCAGCTTTTATGCGGCCGCGGCAAGGAACTCCTGCGAATATATGAGTCGCGATTCATATGAGTCGCGATTCATATGAGTCGCGATTCATATGAGTCGCGATTCATATGAGCTGCGATTCATATGAGCTGCGATTCATATGAGCGGATGCACATAGGTCCTAGCCTGCCGGCAGCCTTCTCTCTTTATAAAGAGAGAAGCAGAGAAATATTTCCTACTCTCTACTGAGAGTAGGCAGAGAGTGCACACTACGTGACGCTACCGCTTGCGCTCGCTTCGCTCGTAGTGTACTGATAGACAAGACCAGTCTATCAGTATATTTAAATGTCCTTCTCTCCACGGAGAGAAGAGACCAAGAGAGTCTAGCCGGTACGCTACCTCTCAAGTATGCGTCATGGCGTTGAGTTTGGCTTTCAGCTCTTCAAACTTCGCATCTTGCAGAAGCATTGCACCATCCGTAGCACCAGCTTGGCGAGGCTTTCGCCTACCGTTCCAGGCAGGTCACACATCCTACAGCAGACTTGCCTCCCTTCACAGCCGTCAGGAAGGTTTCCTCAATCTCGGCTTCGGTCCGGTAGCATTGCCTTACTTGCATGCTTCACAGCATCGATGCTCGCAGCAGCGTTAGCCTTCTCTTCGTCAGCTTTGCCACGGCTTCTTGTTGCAAGTCTCTACTTCTCACAGTACCGCTCGTTGAGTCTGTCCGTCTTGGCGTCTAGACATGCTTAGTTATCCCGATAGTTTCTGTCATAAACTCCTTTTGAAATTCGATTATTGAATCCTAGCATATTGCTCCTTCACTCCAGCCTCCTCACAAATGCTCCACAATTATTTCTAAGACCAAGAAATAATTGTGGATCATTTGTGACGAGTCTTCCGTTCACTCACAATATGCTATAATCCAATCATCGAACATCAAAAGGATGTTCACGACAGAAAGGACCTATCATGACCAGCAAGACTTTCGACGCCAAGACGGCCAACCTCACCGAGCTCAACCGCGAGCTGAAGCGCCTTGCCTCTCGCAAGTGCCGTGCCAAATCTGACGAAGAGAAGGCACAGTTCGCAGCCGAATACGCGAGCATCGATGCTGTGAAGCAAGCTCGCTTCGGACAGAAGCGCTACCTCGACTGGACCGAAGCCGAGATTGCTGAAGCCGGCCTCCAGACGGCTGTGAAGGGAGTCAAGTCTCTCCAGTCTGCGAAGACGCTTTACCCGGAGCGTCACGGCGAAATCCTCCCCAAGCTGGCACAGTGGATTGAGCGTCGCAATGAACTGCAAGAGCTTGCGAAGTTTGAAGAGCTGAAAGCCAAACTCAACAAGTAGCCGTCACGGCGCATCCTCTGGGAGGTTAGCTAACCAGCTAGCCTCCCTTTCTTTTTGCGTGTATGCACCAGCATATGGCCGGCTAAGACCATGCCGGCCACTACTTCTCTTCCAGAGAAGTAGCAAGAGATCATTCTTCTCCAGAGAAGAATCAAGAGCGTACTACATTGCAGATACACAACCTATTATTACACATCAACCATCATTGGAGCAGTAGGATAAGCAGACAGGAAATCGCAACTAGGGGGAGGGGCGCAGCGGCACTGTTATATCTAATATTAAGACCACAGCGGCACTATTATGCTTATTCTATGTGTAGCAGTACTACTGCGCCGCAGCCATAATAAGCCTATTATCACAGCAATAAGGTACCGCCGAAGAGCCGAAGCGTAGAATAAACAAAGGGTAGGGTAAAAAGGAGTACGAAACGCGTGCCACAGAGTGTGAAACCTTGTAGATAAGGAGGGACTGAGGTACGAGGTTAAGTAATAAAGAGTGTATCACACACTTATTACAAAGCCTGGGATATTGGCGCAGAAGAAGTCAAACCTGTAGTTATAACGCTGCGCCGCCGTGCCGCCGCGCCTCACTAACAAAAAAGAGCTCTAGGCATTTCGTATAATATAATGGAAGGATAAAGTAGGCCTTTACTGATAGGGTATGATAATTAATGAGGACGTTACATTTTAGTGTTAATGAACAAAAATTAATATACCATAAAGATAAGCCTATTATTATTGGTTCTAAAGGCTATTTAAAGGCTGCATTTGACTTAACTAAAGAATGGGCAGACCTTAGAATTGCTGCGCAATTCTTTGATAAGCATGATAATGAGTTTGCAGTTTTATTAAAAGATAACCAATGTATGGTACCAGACGCGGTGACTCAGGACTATTTCTTTAAGGTGTCCTTGATTGGTGTAGGCCCATATGTTTTAACAACGAATAAAGTCACTATTAGGCAGGAGGCATAGTAGATGGCAACAGCAGAGGAATTGCTTTCAACATCATATGAGCCTCATTTTTATATTTCTGAGGACCTGCGAACTATATCTATTCCTTTTGGGCAGTCTGTTATAGGTGTCTATTCAGATGAGAATGTCCGTAGAATATGGTTTGACATGCCCTCAACTTGTGATGGCACAGACCTTTCAGACTTTGAAATAACAATAAATTATCGCAATGCCCTAGGTGACGTAGGTCGCTACTATGTGACGGACGCCATTGTAGATAATAGCACCATTACTTTTTCTTGGCTTGTGAGTAGATCTGTATGTGTGTCAGAGGGTTTTGTACTATTTAATGTTTGCCTACGTTTATTTGACACTGATAATGAAACTATTCTTAAAGAATTCAATACTACATTAGCAGAAATGCGCGTCTTACGTGGACTAGAAGCAAATCTTGAAATCACTACACCACAACAAGATGCAATAAACTCTGTAGTTGGCCCAGCCGTAGAGGCCGCTACTGCCGCAAATGAGGCAAAGGTGCGTGCCAATGAGGCCGCCGCAGAAGCATCCTCAGCAGCTGAGAGTGTGACAGATGCGCTAAGTCTCTTAGATAGCACCACAGAGCGCGCCGAGGCGGCTATTGAAGCAATCGGTGATATTTCCGAATTAACCGTTCCGCTCATGTCATCCACCACGCGCGGCGGCGCTACCATCGGCCAAGGCCTGACAGTGGACGGCGGCGCGTTGTCTATCGGCGATATAGTGACCGACGAGACAAACGGGCCGATTTACTCGGTGGACGCTAAAGGCTGGGCGGAGCAGGACGGCACGCCCACGCCTGACAACCCGCAAGAAGTGAGGGTGTGCAGGGGGAGGAACCTGTACGATGAGGTGTCTTACCCGTTGACGCAGGGCAAATGGGCTAACACCCAAACTGGGGGCTTCAGTACAGACACAGCATTCGCATGTACAGAAGGGTTCGTCCCCTGCGGTGAGATAGCAGGGAAGGTAGTCACCCTGAACCACAGGCCAAGCGGTGCCGACCCAGGGTTCTGCTTCTACTCGGAATCGCAGACGTTCCTATCTGGAATCGCCAACCGAAGCGGAACAGCTGGCACCCCGTGGACAATCACGGTTCCCTCGGACGCGAAATACATGCGTTTCACGGTGCCCGCTGGCACCACGGACATCCAACTCGAACTCGGCTCCACCCCCACGTCATACGTACCCTACGGGCATGTGGGGTTGGAGGTGCGCGATTCGTCCGACGAGCTGGTTAGCGTGAC
>AUXO012282185.1_pt1 | contig 19298 bp, 17 predicted proteins | sample 768731 | NCBI WGS metagenome assembly AUXO01 (sample SAMN02715735, study PRJNA202380) | gut metagenome | biome: sheep rumen | host: Ovis aries | place: New Zealand: Palmerston North
TGCCAAATAGTTTAGAAAGTATAGGAAATTATGCTTTTTCTGGATGTGATAGTTTAATAAGTATGGAGATACCAAATAGTGTAACTAGTATTGGGAATGAGGCGTTTAATCAGGTAAGATATATAAAGTGTAAAACAAATAGCGAAGCACATAAATACTCAGAAAATAATGATATACCATACTTGTTGCTAGATGATATAACTTCAACTTTAAGTACAGAATATCAAATAAAAGAACAAATGGAATGGGATATTTCTAAATACAAAGATGAGAGTCTAATTGCAAGTTTTACATTTGAAGATAGAACTTTAAGAATTTCAGGAGATGGAGCGATGAAGGATTGGGATAGCTCATCTTCTAAAGAAGATTTTAAAAAATACAAAAACTTAATAGAAAAAATAGTACTTGAACCTGGATTTAAAAAAATAGGTGAGTATGCATTTGAAAATTGTATAAACTTAAAAAACATAGAAATGCCAGAAAGTATAACAAGAATAGAAAAAAATGCTTTTTATGGATGTAGTAATTTAACTGGTATTGTGATTTCAACTAATATAAGAAATATAGGAGAGAATGCCTTTTATGGATGTATGAGTCTAACAAATTTAGATGTAGACCCTAATAATGAAATCTATACAACCTTTGATGGAGCATTATATACAAAAAACTTGAATACTTTATTAATGTATCCAGCTGCAAGAAAAGAAACAGAATGTATAATTAATGAGAATACTACTAGCATAAAACAAGGAGCATTCAAAGGAAGTAGTAATTTAATTAGAATTAAAATACCAAATGGTGTAACGAGTATAGAAAATAATACTTTTTCTGACTGTTTTAATTTAAAAAGTATAGAAATCTCTAATAATTTAACAAAAATTTGTAAAGAAGCTTTTAAAGGATGTAGTAGTTTAACAAGTATTGAAATACCTAGTAGTGTAAGGTATATAGAAGTGTCTGCATTTTCTGATTGTAATAATTTAAAAAATATAAATATTCAGGAAGGTATAACTAGTATTGAGGACAGTGTATTTAAAGGATGTAAAAGTTTGGTAGAAATAAAGATACCAAGCAGTGTAAAGAGTTTAGGAGATTATGTATTTGAAGACTGTACTAAATTAGAAACAATAGAATTAACAAGTAGTATATCAATTATTGGTACGCAAGAGTTTTCTGGATGTACAAGTTTAAAAAATATAATAATACCTGATAGTGTAACTTGTATTAAAGATAATGCATTTAAAGGATGTAGTGATTTAACTAGTATAGGAATACCAAGTAGTGTTACAAGTATAGGTATGTTTGCATTTTCTGATTGTAATAGTCTAAAAAATATAAAAATTAATGATGGTGTAACTCGTATTGGATATGGTGCATTTTTAGAATGTAGTAATTTAAAAGATATAATGATACAAAGTAGTACAATAGATATAGGAAATAATGCTATTCCAGAATTAGCATATGTGATGTGCAAAACTAATAGTCAAGCTCATAAATATGCTGAAGAACATAGAATTTTATATTATCTTAATTTAAAATCAGATGACTATTCAATACATAAAAATATGGTTAGTCAAATAAGTCCTAGGACAATAGCAATAGACTTTATAGATGGTATTATAGCAATAACAGATAATATTAAATTAAGAAATAAAAATGGTCAAGAAATAGGGCAAACAGAATTTATTGGAACTGGAATGAAATTAGTGTTAGATGAAGAAATAGAATATGAACTTTCAGTTGTAGGAGATGTAAATTCCGATGGAATTGTTGATACAAAAGATATGCTAAAAATAAATAAACATAGATTAGGTAAAGAAGAATTACAAGGTGTATATTTTGAAGCTGGAGATGTCGATTTAGACGGAGCCATAAGCACAAAAGATATGTTGAAAATAAATAAAGCAAGACTTGGAAAAGAAAGTTTATAAAAAAGAATAGCTTGAAAGAATTAAAAATTCTTTTAGGCTATTTTTTTACAATATATAGCGCTTTTTGAAAAATTGGAAAAAACTTATAATTTTTTTTTATAAAAAAGTGTTGATTTATTTTTTTAAGTATGTTATAAATAATATAGAATTTTTTACGGAGGGATAAAATATGAGAATTAACAAAACGATAATGAAAATAGTATTTAGCACATTAATAATTATTGCAATATTAGGAAATATGTTTACAGTTAAAGCTGCAACAGCAACAATGAATTTTACTGTAACACCAAGCAAAGTAAAACCAGGAGAGAACTTTGCTATTATCTTAAAAGCACAATCACCTGAAAATTTAAATGGAGTTATGGGAGAATTTGAATTTGATGCTGAAAAAGTAGAGTTTGTAAAGAAATCTATAGTAAATACAGATGTTTGGAATAATGGAGCAGAATCTGGATCAAACGAACTTTTTGCATATGTTAATGAAGGTGGTATTTCAAGTGCAGATGTTTATAAAATCGAATTTAAAGTAAAAGATACTGTTTCTGTAGGTGAAAAAGTAAGTGTAGTATTTAAAAACCTTCAAATTAATACAATGGATGTTGAAGAATACATAAATATTGATGATCAAACAATTACATTAGATGTTGTAGATACAACTCCAAGCCCAACACCAACACCAACAACAGAGCCAACAGTTACACCAACACCATCAACAGAACCAACAGTTACACCAACACCAACAACAGATCCAACAGCTACACCAACAGAAGATGTAACACCAACTAATACAGATGAAAACACATCAGGAAAAGAAGTAGTTGTTTATACAGATGATGATGATAATACAACAAAAACATCAAAAAATGCGATAAGTAATAATTCAAAAAGTGGTGCATCAACATTACCATATACAGGATTTAGCTCATTTATAGTATTAGGAATTGTACTTGTTGGAATAGCTTCAGTTGGATTATATTTTGCAAATAGAAAATATAGAGGAATATAATTAAATTAATATAGAATAGTCTAGAAAAAATCTAGGCTATTTTTTTATTTATAGCTAATTATTAGTAAAAATTAAAATTTGCTCTTGTAAATTTAATAGATCCGTTATATAATACAACTATCATTTTTCTATTATGGGGAGGTGTAAATACAGATGGCATATACAGCACTTTATAGAAAATTTAGACCTATTAAATTTAGTGAAATGGTAGGTCAAGATCATATAACTAGAACAATCAAAAATCAAATAATAGCAGATAGAGTTGGACATGCATATTTGTTTAATGGAGGTAGAGGAACAGGAAAAACCTCTGCTGCTAAGATCTTAGCTAGAGCAGTTAATTGTTTGAATATTCAAGATGGAGAACCATGTAATGAATGTGAAATATGCAAAGCTGCATTAGATGGATCACTTACAGATATAGTTGAAATGGATGCAGCATCAAATAATAGTGTAGAAGATGTTAGGGAAATAAGGGAAGCAGTAAACTTTTTACCAACAAAGGCAAAATACAGAGTATATATTATAGATGAAGTTCATATGTTATCAACAGGAGCTTTTAATGCGTTACTTAAAACATTAGAAGAACCACCAGAACATGTTAAATTTATCTTAGCTACAACTGAGCCACAAAAAATACCTGCAACAATACTTTCTAGATGTCAAAGATTTGATTTTAAAAGAGTTTCAAACGAAGATATAATTAAAAGACTAAAGATAGTATGCAAAGAAAGTAATATTGAAATAAGTGATGATGCGTTAAACTTAATTGCAGTACTTGCAGAAGGTGGAATGAGAGATGCTTTATCTATTTTAGAAAGATGTAATCAAGATGGAGAAGATAAAATTGATGAGAATAAGATAAGAGATTTAGTTGGAATTCCCAAAATAACATTTGTAAAACAAATTGTTGAGGGAATCATAAACAAAGATTCCACAGTTTGTTTAGAAGTTGTGGAAAATATACTAAAAGATGGCAAAGATTTAAACAATATGTTATGGGAAATAATGAAATATGTTAAAGATATTTTGTTATTTAAGTCAACAGGAAAAACAGAAATATATTCTAAAGAAGAAATAGAAGATATAAGAAAAATCTCAGAAACTTGTTCAAAAGAAGATTTAATTAATTTAATATGTTATTTATCAGAACTTGAAAATAGTATGAAAATGTCTACTCAGAAATTAATTATGTTTCAGGCAGGAATAATTAAATTATGTAATAGAAATGAAGGAAATAATAATACAAACAATAATAATAATTTACAAATTAATAATATAAATAATAATTCTAATAATAAGCAGTTAGAAGAAAGAGTAACAAAAATTGAAAATTTTTTAAAGGCTGGTAATTTTGTTACAATAAAACAAAAGCAAAGTGAAGGTAACAAAGTTGAAAAAAAAGTACCTGCTAAGCCAAAATACGAGGGGAAGGTACAAGATTACTGGCCTAAATTAGTAGATGATTTAAAAAGTCAAGGTAAGATGGTTATGAATATGTATTTAAAAGATACTATTGCCAAGGAAATAAATGATATGACATTAGTTATAGAATTTCCAAATGGACTAAATAGTGCAGCTAAAGGTACTCTTGATAATCCATCAAATAAGCAAAATTTAAAAGAAATGATTCATCTTGCTTGTGGTAAAGAAATGCAAATAAAATTTGTAGATACTAAGCCTCAGGATAGTAGTTTTGGAACAAATGAATTTGAAAATTTTGCTAAAAATACAAATTTATCATTTAATATAGTTGAATAGAAAGGAGAATAATTATGGGAAAAAGAGGAGGATTTCCAGGAAATTTTGGAGGAATGAATATAAATAGCCTAATGAAAGAAGCAAAAAAAATGCAAGCAGATTTAGAAAAATCTCAAGAAGAAATTGTATCAAAAGATTTTGATGCGACAGCAGGTGGAGGAGCAGTTAAAGTTGTTGTTTCTGGAGCAAAAGTGATAAAAGAACTTACAATAAAGCCAGAAGTTGTAGACCCAGATGATGTTGAAATGCTTCAAGATTTAATAATTACATGTGTAAATGAAGCTTTAAGAAAAGTAGATGATGAGCAACAAGCTCAAATGGGAAGATTTAATATACCAGGATTAATGTAAAGGAACGAATAAATATGTCAGAATACGCACCATCAATAGAAAAATTAATAGAGAGTTTTGAAAGACTTCCAAGTATAGGTCATAAAACAGCAGCTAGACTTGCATTTCATGTATTAGATTGGAATGAAGAGGAAACAAATGAGTTTTTAAACTCTATAGTTAATGCTAAAAAGAATTTAAAGTATTGTAGTAAATGCTATAATATTACAGATAATGATCCATGTATGATATGTTCAAATCCAAAAAGGGATCAAAGCATAATATGTGTTGTAGAAGATGTAAGAGATGTTGCTGCTATGGAAAGAACACATGAATTTAAAGGAGTATATCATGTTTTACATGGTTCAATTTCTCCAATGAATGGAGTTGGACCTGATGATATTAAAATAAAAGAATTACTTTCTAGACTTATGGAAGGCAGTGTTAAAGAAGTGATTTTAGCTACTAACCCTAGAGTTGAGGGTGAAGCTACAGCAATGTATTTATCAAAATTAATTAAACCTCTTGGAATTCAGGTTACAAGGATAGCACATGGAATTCCTGTAGGGGGAGATTTAGAGTACACTGATGAAATTACTTTAACAAAAGCTTTAGAGGGAAGAAGAGAATTATAAAAAAATATTACTAAAGTTAATTAAATGTATTGATATTCTTTTAAAAAAGTAGTATTATATTATTATAAAGGTTATGCATGATTAAAATCGCATAAAAAAGTAGGTATGCCGTTTACATACCTACTTTTTCTATTAATGGAATAAATCCATAATAGACCTTAAAACTCTACAAATTTCATAAATAACTTTTGTTGCTTTTAAAATATTATGTAAGAATTTACTAATTTTTGTAAAAGTTTTTTCTTTTGTTTTTTTCTCATTTGTTTGGCTATGCATGACTATCACCTCCTCTCGGCGGCAATACCGCATTAATATATGTTAACATAAAACTAAAAGAATGTCTGTCGAACTTTGTCGAAGACATTCAATTTTTTAGTATTATCATATATATATATATATATAGTTATCTTTATAATATATAATTATTTTAAAATTATTTCACATATATCTTTAGTTGAATTTGGTCTAGCTAATTTTTTAGTATTTTCTTTCATTACATTTAACATATTTTCATCATTTAATATTATTTTTAAACAAAAATCTATGTCATCATTTTTTCTTAGCCATTTTCCAACTTTATGTTCTTCTAAAAATTCTGCATTTTCTTCTTCCTGTCCAGGAATTGGATTTACAATTATCATAGGTACATTTGATACCATGCTCTCAGTTGTAGTAAGTCCACCAGGTTTTGTAATTACTACATCAGAAATTGACATGTAATCTGCAACTTTATCAGTAAATTCTAATAGCTTTATGTCATGAGTTCTATTATTTTCAATAATCATATTTGTAAAACCTTTTTTTATATTAGGATTTTTTCCTGATATTGCAATTATTTGAACATCTAGAAAATTAGTAGCTAATGAATTGAATACATCTAATATTATATTTTTACCAAGACCAAATTCACCACCACCAAATAACAAGATGGTTTTTTTAATTTCAGAAAAGTTTAAATCTCTTAATATTTCTTTTTTATCATGGGGTAATAGGAATTCTTTTCTTACTGGAATTCCTGTTACAAAGATTTTTCCTTCTTCTATATTTTTAGATTTTAGTTCTTGTTTCATATTTTCATTTGAAACAAAGAAATAATCTGTATTTTCATGGCCAATAAGCCATTGATCATGAGATTTATAATCTGTTAAAATAGTAGCAATTTTTGCAGTTATTTTACCTTTTCTTTTTAGATATGTGCACATTTGGCTACCAAATGGATGTGTTGAAATAATAATATCTGGTTTTTTTTCTCTTAAAAGTTTTAAAAGTTTAATTGCCATTATTGAATTTGCTTTTGAGGTTATATGAGCAAGTGGACCTTTATGAGCATCACTATATATTTTTCCCCAAACCCAAGGCATATTTTTAGCCATTTGTTTATATGCAGTTGTAGATACTTTTTCAAATGTTTTATTTACATATTTTACGCAATCTATTAATTCTATATCCAAATCAGTATAATGATTTTTTAAATAATCTTCTAAAGATTTTGCTGCAGATAAATGACCTCCGCCAAAAGATGCGTAAAATATTATTATTTTTTTCATATTAGTCTCCTTTGTATTTTATTTAGTATTTCGTTTAAACTATTTTTATTTTATTCAATTGTTAGTAAATTATTTGTTAAATATTTTATCATATTTTTTTATAATATGGAATATTTTTTATATATTTTTGAAATAATAAAAAAATAAAAATATTATTTTAAAGTAATATGAAAGGAAAATTTTTATGGATAAAAGAACTAAAATAATTATATTATGGGTTAGTATAATTGTATTAATTGGTATTATAGCTTTTTTAGGATATAAATTATATGAAAAAAATACAGAATCTAGGCTTGTTAGTGAAAACTTATATAATCAAGCTTTATATGAAATGGCAGATTATCTAGAAAATGTTGATAATTATTTAGCTAAATCTGTTATTTCAACTAGTTCAAAGCATGGAGCAGAGACTTTAACAAGTTTATGGAGAGAAGCAAATTTGGCTCAGACTTATTTATCAATGCTTCCAATAGAAAGTCAGGAATTAGAAAAAACACAGAAGTTTTTAAACCAGGTAAGTGATTATAGTTATAGTTTATCTAGAAAAAATATCAATGGTGAAAATTTAAATGAAGATGATTTAAATAATTTACATGAACTTCATAAATTAAGTGTAGAATTAACAGATTCTGTAAATCAGATAATATATGATATAAATGCAGGAACAATTAGTTGGAAGGATTTAATGAAAGATAAAGATGTAGGATTTGCACAGCAAGTAAGCTCTCCATTTGATTTTGCTGGAAGTATGGAAGATAATTTTCATCAGTATGAAGGATTAATATATGATGGAGCATATTCAGAACACATAACTTCTGTAGATAAAAAAGGATTAACAGGAGAAAATATATCAGAAGATGAAGCGGAAAAAAAAGCTAAAGAATTTATAGGGGAAAATAACATTAAAGAAATAAAAAGATATGGACTTACGGAAAATGCATCTATTCAAGCTTTTATTTTTTCAGTAAAAACAAATAAAAATGAAAATGTTACGATTTCTATTACAGAAAAAGGAGGACATATTTTAGCAATAAATAGTGATAGAAAAGTAGAGGAAGAAAAACTAAACTTTGAAGAGGCAAATGATAAAGCAAAGAACTTTTTAGAAGAAAAGGGTTACTCTAATATGGAACAAACATATTATTTAAAAGAAAGTAATATTATTACGATAAATTACGCATATTCACAAGATGGCACTATAATGTATCCGGATCTAATTAAAGTAAAAGTTGCATTAGATGATGGTGAAATTTTAGGTATGGAAGCAACAGGATATTTAAACAATCATACACAAAGAGACATTTCTAAAGTTAAAATTACAAAAGAACAAGCAAAAGAAAAAATAAATAAAGAGTTAAATATTCAAAAAGAAGATATGGCAGTAATTCCAACTAAATGGAAAACAGAAATACTATGCTATGAGTTTAAGGGAAAAGTAGATGATACAGAATATTTAGTATATATAAATGCTGAAACAGGAGAAGAGGAAGATATATTAATTATAACTAATACGCCTAATGGAGTACTTACTATGTAATTATGATAAATTTCGATTTATTATATACTATTATAGAATATGAAGAAATAATAAAACTGAGTGATACATATCACTCAGTTTAAACTATTCTACACTTTTATTTGCTATTTCTATTGCTTTTGAGACTATATTACCACATATTTTTGATGGTATATTCTCACATCCTCCATCTTTTTTTACTTGATCATAAACTCCTAATTCCTTAGCAATTTCCATTTTTAAATTTTCAGACATTTTTGTGCTATTTTTCGGCATAATAAATATCCTCCTTTAAGAAAGCATATAAATATATAATTAGAAAATATAATTTTGTTTTCTTAAAAATATTATTTACAAAAAAAATATTTTATTAAAAAAAATTGGAAAAAAAGAACAAAAATCTGTTGATTTTAATACTTTATATTAATTAATACTTGAATATTTTAGGCTTATGTAATATAATAACATAGTAAAAATAGATTTATCTAGACTTAGATTTATCTTTGGAATTAAACGAGGTAGTGATCAAATGGACACAGTTATTTTAAAATTTGGAGGGAGTTCGGTAGCTGACAACATAAAATTAAATGTTGTAGCAGAAAAAGTAATCGAAATTAAGCAAAAGACAAAAAATGTGGTGGTAGTAGTATCAGCACAAGGAAAAACGACAGATAGGCTGATAAAAGAAGCACAAGAATTATCAGCAATACCAGATGAAAGAGAAATGGATATGTTACTCACAACAGGAGAACAGATATCTGCAGCTAAATTAAGTATTTTACTTAATAGATTAGGATACAAATCTATTTCACTTACAGGGTGGCAAGCAGGAATAAAGACAAGCAAAGTACATAAGAGTGCAAAAATTGAAGCAATTTATCCAAAAAGAATTATAGATGAATTAGAAAAAGGAAAAATTGTAGTTGTTACAGGATTTCAAGGAATTGATGAAAATGAAGACATGACAACACTCGGAAGAGGAGGATCTGATACAACTGCTGTTGCAATTCAAGCAGCAATAGGTGCAGAAAAATGTTTTATCTTTTCAGATGTAGATGGAGTATATTCTGCAGATCCAAAAAGTGTAAAAAATGCAAAAAAATTAAAAGAAATTTCGTTTGAGGAGATGCAAGAAGCTGCAGATAGTGGGGCAAAAGTACTTCATAACAGATGTATACAAATCGGAAATAAATTTGATTGTGATATATATGCTAAATCAACTTTTTCAAATGATAGAGGAACAAGAATTTGTAAGAAAATTGAAAATTCAGAAGTTAAGAATATAGTTAAAAATGAAAACCTGACTTTAATAAAAATGAAAAAGCACGTTGAAATAACTAGGGAAGAAATTTTCGATATATATAAAAGACTTTTGAGAAATAATATTATTGTTGAAAGCTTTAAACATAACGGTGCAGTTGAATTTAGAATTTTAAAAAGTGAAGAAAATAAGGTAATAGAATTACTTGAAGAACATTATAAGCAATTTGAAATTTATAAAAAAGATATTACTAAATTGTCAATTATAGGATATAGTATTGCACAAGATAATGAGATTCTTAAAAAAGTCATTAAAATTATAGAAAATAATAATATAGATCTATTTGATGTGAATTTAACACAGTCTAAAATAGAAATATTAGTAGGAAATATTGATGATAGCATAGTAGAAGAATTACACAATAGTTTGATAAAGGAGGATAAATAAATATGAAAAAAGTAATATTTGAGGGTTGTGGAACAGCCATAGTAACACCTTTTACAGATGATGGAGTTAATTTTGAAGAATTTAGAAAGCTATTAGAAGATCAAATAAAAAATGAAGTTGCAGCTATAATTGTATGTGGAACAACAGGAGAAGCTGCTACAATGACTTTAGAAGAAAGAAAAGAAACGATAAAATTTGTTGTAGATGTTGTAAATGGAAGAACAAAAGTTATAGCAGGAACTGGAAGTAATAATACAAAAGATGCAATTGCAATGTCAAAATATGCTGAAAGTGTTGGAGTAGATGGACTTTTAGTAGTCACGCCATATTATAATAAAACAACACAAAAAGGATTAATTGCGCATTATAAAGCAATTGCTGAATCTGTATCAACACCTATTATAATGTATAGTGTTCCATCAAGAACAGGAGTAAATATATTGCCTGAAACATGTTTGGAACTTTCAAAAATAGAAAATATAGTTGCAATAAAAGAAGCTAGTGGAAACTTATCACAAGTTGCAAGAATTGCAAGTCTATGTAAAGATAATTTAACAATTTATTCTGGAAATGATGATCAGATTGTTCCTATTCTTTCTGTAGGAGGAAAAGGAGTAATATCAGTACTTTCAAATATTATGCCAAAATATACACAAGACATGGTTGTGAAATATTTAAATGGAGATGTAAAAGATGCAAGTAGAATGCAACTTGAAGTTTTAGATTTAGTAGATGCTTTATTTGCTGAAGTAAATCCTATACCTGTAAAATATGCATTAAATTTATTGGGATATGATTTTGGAATTCCAAGGCTTCCATTAATTGAATTATCAGATGGAAATAAAGAAAAGATGAAAGATGTTTTGAAAAAACATAATTTAATCTAAGTGGAGGTTTTTATATGAATATTTTATTAAATGGTGCAAATGGGAAAATGGGCTCTGAAATGATAAAAGCAGCTAAAAATATTGATAGTTGTAATATTGTTTGTGGATTTGATAAAGAAGAAAAAAATATTGGTTTTCCAGTATATAATGATATTAATAATATAAAAGAAGATGTAGATGTAATTATAGATTTTTCAGTTCCAGTTGCTACTTTTAAAATATTAGAATATGCAAGAAAAAATAATCTTCCAATTGTTATAGCAACTACTGGTTTTAGTAAAGAAGAACTTGAAAAAATTGAAGAAATTTCAAAAGAAATTCCTATATTTAGAAGTGCTAATATGTCATTTAAAGTTAATTTAATGGCAGATATATTAAAAAGCATTGCAAAAACATTGGAAGATACTGATATAGAAATTATTGAAACACATCATAATAGAAAAATAGATAGTCCAAGTGGAACAGCAATTATGCTTGCTGATAGTATAAATGAAGGATTAGATAATAAAAAAGAATATATTTTTGATAGAATGCAGAAAAGAGAAAAAAGACAAAAAAATGAAATTGGTTTTTCTTCTGTAAGAGGTGGAAATATTGTTGGAGAACATCAAGTCATATTCTTTGGAGAAAATGATAGTATAGAAATAACACATAAAGCATATTCAAGAGGATTATTCGCAGAAGGAGCATTAAAAGCAGCTAGTTTTATAATAGGTAAAGATTCTGGATTATATGATATGAAAAGTATGTTAAAATAAAAAAAAGAACCCATATTTAGCTTGTAAATAGGGTTCTTTTTATTGTTTAATTTCTTTTTCGTGAGATTTTTTAAATATTAAAGAAAATAATTTATGTAGCCATTCAAAATGAGATTTCTTTGATTCTACAAAAAGAGCGGTTTCAATTCCTCCATTTTCTAATACATTATATTTATGTTCTAGTTTATTCATTATTTCAGTATAAAAATCTTCAAAAAATGTATAATCTTCATTTGATGCAATAATTGGCTTGAAATTTTCTAATTTATGCCTAAAAGTTTCTAAATCTTCTAAAGTAGAAATTCTAGTATATTCATTTTCAAAAAAGGTTGTTATAATTAAATTTTGTGTTTTAAAGAACATATCTGCAATCTTCTTTTTAGATTTATCTAATTTATTTGTTAATCCTTGATATTTTGTACTTCCATCAGGTAAATTATTAATTTTAGCACTTATTTTTATTGTTTGTTCTTCTAAGTCCAATAATTTATCAAAATAATTTTGTATTTTTTCATAAGTATTTTCTTGTGTTAGTTCATTAATTTTATTTTTAAAATCGTCAGTAGAAAAAAATGTACTTTTAAATAATTCTGTTTTATCAGTAAAATATATAATTTGATTAAGAAGAGCACATTCTAAAGGATAGTATGATGGACTAGGTGTAAATAGATTAATATCATAATATTTTTCAAAATCAGGTTCTACACCTATAACTAAAGAAGCAGAATATTGAACTGCAGCTTCATTTATAGCAATACCTGTAGCTTTTGATTTACTATAATCACTTAATCCCATCCTTTGTAATCTGCCTTTTTCATCTAATCTTTCTTGTATATAGTGTATACATTCATGTATTGCAAATTCCTCTAAATCACTATAATCAATGTAATCATTAAAATAAATTGATTTATTTTTATAATAGTAGCTTGCTTCTGCCATTCCATCAGGAAAACTTGCTTTGTACATATTTAGCCTTGCAAATTTGCTAAATAAATCACTTTCATCAAGCTCTAATTCTGGAAAAGATTCAACTATTCTTCTAGCGACATTTTTTGCTATTGAATTTACAACTAATGTATCTATTTGAAAAATAACTTCTATACCATCTTTTTTTAACTCTGATTCTATATTCATTTGTAACCCCTCAATATTTCTATCCAAAAATATTATATAGAAAAATGAAAATGTTGTCAATAATAAAATGGATGATTTTTCTCTTGACAAAGAGGGTAATAATTAATACAATTAATATTAGATAATAAGAGACTAAAACAAAGGAGGATATATGGAAAAAGCAAAAGAAAACAAAGGTATAACATTGGTTGCATTAATAATATTAATAATTACAATGTCAATATTATTAACAGTATCTATATATTCAGGAGTGGGAACTATTAAATATACAAGATTCATGAAAATAAAAACTGAAATGGAAACATTACAAGCAAGTGTAAACTCTTGGCATGAAAAAAATATAAATGGAGATAATACTGTATTAGACTATGGAGAAGAAGTGGAATACAGTAATTATTTAAAAGAATTTGTGGCTATATCAGCAAGTGAAGAGCAGGCATCAAACTATAGATTGTTTAAACCTGAATATTTAGCCGGAACCATTGGAATTGAAGGAATAGAAAATGAGTATTTAATAAGTGTTACAGATAGAATAGTTATATTAGTTGATGGACTTATATATCAAGGGAAAAAATACTATACAGCAGATGATTTTGAACTTTTGAATACTGATGTTAATATTCCTATATCTTCTGTAGATTTTAATTTAGTATGTGGAAATAATTTAAAAGATTTAAGAGAAGAAGATGTAATTGTTTATGATATAAAATTTTATGATGGTCAAAAAGATAAAGAAAATAATGATAGAGAAGTTAAAATTTCAAATTTTACTATTGAATATTCAATAGATGGAGGAACTAACTGGCAAACTGTTAGTTCAAAATTATCTAAAACTGAATATAATGGAAAAACAGCTTATGCTATAAAAGCAATAGAAGATGCTGAATATAAGGTAAGAATTAAAGATAGAAATGGAAATATTATAAATAGAAAAGATAATACGGAGAAATCAATAGAAGTATTTAATTGTAGTTTTCCATCATTTAAAAATAATGACTGGCAAATATATACACCAAGACAATTAAGATTTTTAGCAGAATATGTAAATAAAGGATATAAATTAAGAGAAGAAAGTGACGGAGAAGAAAAAACAAAATTAGAAAAAGTTGTAGAGAATTCAGGACATGTCGAAGGAGAAATAAAAGAATTAACAGAAGATACATGGATTTATCTTATGAATGACTTAGACTTAGGAGCAAGACCAGGACCAGGAACAACAAATGAAGAAAAATGGGAAACAGAAGCAAATGAAAAAATTAAATGGGAACCAATAGGAATAAGTACAGATAAAACTCTAAAATCATCATTTGATGGACAAAATCACATTATTAAAGGAGTATATGTAAATAGAGAAGAAAACATTAATGGAATATTTGGATGTTCAAATACAATACAAAATCTTACTGTTCAAGAAGGATATGTAAAAGGTAAAATAAATACTGGAGGAATAATAGGATCACTTCGCTCTGGAACAGTAGAAAACTGTCATAATAAAGATACACAAGTAATTAATATGGACAACTCTACAGCTATAGGAGGAATAGTAGGACATTCAAAAGGGGTAGTAAGAAAATGTACTAATACAGGAATGATAAAGTCAGAAAGATATGAAGATACGTATTCTGAGGCTGGAGGAATAGTTGGACTTTTAAGTAATCAAGGAAAGGTATATGAATGTATTAATGAAGGAACTGTAATAGGAGAAGGCTCTGTAGTAGGAGGAATAGTAGGAGGTGGAATGGGGAATAACACGGTAAGTAAATGCATCAACAGAGGGAAAGTCAATGGAAAAGTTGACAGCATTGGTGGAGTAATTGGAAATTTAAGCACAAATAGCGTAATTATAGAATCTGTTAATAGTGGAACAGTAATAGGAAATGGACTAGACGTTGGAGGAATTGTGGGTACAGTTCATGCATCTAGTAATATAACAGGATGTATTAATTATGGAGATATAACAGGAGATAATAGCAACATAGGAGGAGTTGCAGGAATAGTCGCTGGAACAATAGAAAAGTGTATTAATACTGGTACAGTGACACAGAAAGGACGGAGTAGACGGCTTAGGAGGAATAGTAGCAAAAATAGCTCAAAATAATACTGCTAAAATAATAAACTCATATAATACAGGAAAAATGATAGAAGAATCGAATGATGCAAAAGGTGTTGGTGGAATTGTTGGCTCGGTGCCAGAAACAGGAATATCAGGAGAAATAAGCCACAACTATAATATTGGAGAAATAGAAATAACAGGAACAGGAGTTACAGATGTAGGTGGAGCAATAGGACATTATGAAACAACGACATTTGATATAAATCATAACTATTATGAACAGGGAAAAGCAAATGTAACACTAAATAATTTAGGAGTTGCACTTGCAGAAAGTGAAATGAAATTACAATCTTTTGTTGATATGTTAAATGAAGGATTAGCAAGTACGGTTTGGGAAATAGTTACAGGAGAAAATAATGGATATCCTGTTTTGAAAGATAATTAAATAATTTGATTATAGATATTAAAGAACGGTATAGCCGTTCTTTTTCTTTTATATTACTGTTGTTCTTATTTATATAATTATATATTATCTTTAAATATATTTTTTTCTTTTTGGGTGGAAAAATAAAAAAAACAGTGATATAATGAGCGAGAAAGAAGGATTGATATGAAACAGTTAAATGGAACAATGATGCAATATTTTGAATGGTATATGAATTGTAATCAAAATTTATGGAATGAAATAAGTAGAAACGCAGATAATTTGGCAGAAAAAGGAATAACAGCTTTATGGCTTCCACCAGCATATAAAGGTGCAGGAGGAAAAAATGATGTGGGCTATGGAGTATATGATCTATATGATTTAGGAGAATTTGATCAAAAAGGAACAATAAAAACAAAATATGGATCAAAAGATGAGTATATTAATTGTATAGAAAGATTAAAAAGAGCAGGAATTGAGGCATATGCAGATATAGTATTAAATCATAAAATGGGAGCAGATATGCTTCAAACAATACCAGCAACAAAAGTTGACTGGGGAAATCATGAAGAAGTAATATCAGGACAAGAAACAGTAAAAGTTGCAACTAAATTTACATTTCCAGGAAGAAAACATAAGTATTCAGATTTTGAATGGAATTGGACTCATTTTACAGGAATAGATTATAATAATGAAACTGGAGAAAAAGCAATTTTTAAATTTAAGGACAAAGATTGGAATGAAGCTGTTGACGAGGAATTTGGAAACTTTGACTATTTAATGGGAGCAGATTTAGACTTTAAAAACCCAAAAGTAGTGCAAGAATGTAAAGACTGGGCAAAATGGTATTTAGAAGAAACTAATGTTGACGGATTTAGACTAGATGCTATAAAACACATATCAGCAGAATTTTATAATGAATGGATTAAATATTTACGAAAAGAAACAAAAGAAGAACTATATACAGTAGGAGAATATTGGTCTGGAGATATTAATAAACTACATAAATATATAGCTGAAACAGAGGGGAATATTTCATTATTTGATGTTCCACTTCACTATAACCTATTTGCAGCATCAAAAGATGAAAATTATGATTTGAGAAACATACTTGATAATACATTAGTAAAAGAAAATCCTGAAAAGGCAGTAACATTTGTAGACAATCATGATACACAACCTGGTCAAGGCTTAGAAAGTTTTGTGGAATTATGGTTTAAACAATCAGCATATAGTATTATATTACTAAGAAATGCAGGATACCCTTGTGTATTTTATGGTGATATGTATGGAATACCATTTAATAAAATAGAACCAGTAAAAGATTTAGAAACATTAATGATATTAAGAAAAGAAAAAGCATATGGAGAGCAGCATGACTATTTAGATAATCCTAATTGCATTGGATGGACAAGAGAAGGGGATGAAGAACATATTAAATCTGGACTTGTAGTAATTATTTCAAATTCAGAACATAGTGAAAAGAAAATGTACATAGGAAAAAAATTCACTGGAAAAAAATTCATTGATGCATTAGGAAATAACGGTGAAATAGTAGAAATAGATAACGAAGGAAATGGAATATTTAAAGTAAACGAAAAATCTGTATCTGTTTGGGTGGAGGAATAAAATAATATGTTTGATAATCTTGATGAATTAAAAAAAGCAACATTAAATTGTGATAAATGTAAATTATGTAGTACAAGATTAAATGTAGTATTTGGAGTAGGAAATGAAAATGCTAAAATAATGTTCATAGGAGAAGGCCCTGGAGGAGATGAAGATAGATTAGGAGAGCCTTTTGTAGGTAAAGCAGGACAGCTTATGAATAAGGCGTTTGATATTGTAGAAATAAAAAGAGAAGAAGTATATATTGCAAATATTGTAAAATGTAGACCTCCAAATAATAGAGATCCAGAACAAGATGAAGTAACAGCTTGTATGGATTATTTAAGAAATCAAGTAATGTTAGTTAAACCCAAAATAATAGTTTTACTTGGAAGAATAGCTTTACAAAATATTTTAGGTCAGGAATATAAAATTACAGCATCGAGAGGTAAGTGGATTGAAAAAAAAGGTATAATGTATATGCCAACATGGCATCCTGCAGCATTACTTCGTGACGAAACAAAAAAAATTGAATTTTTAAATGATTTAAAATTAGTATGTGATTTAGAAAAAAACATATAAATCAATGACAAAGGAATTTAAAATAATATGAATAAAGAAATATTAGAAAAAGCAAATTATTGCTTAAATTGTAAAATTAAACCTTGTTCATTTAAAGGATGTCCTCTAAATAATGATATCCCATTATTTATAAATCAAATAAAAAATGAAGATTATGAAGAAGCTTTTAATACTTTGACAAAGACAACAGTATTACCTGCAATATGTGGTAGAATATGTCCTCATTTTAAGCAATGTATGGGAGCATGTATAAGGGGAATAAAAGGTGAAGCTGTAAGTATAGGCGAGTTAGAAGCATTTGTTGGAGATATGGCAATAAAAAATAATTATAAAATAAAAAAAGATGAATTACAGGATTTAAAAAATAAAAAAATAGCAATAATTGGAGGAGGACCAGCAGGACTTACATGTGCAGCATTCCTTGCAAAAAGAGGTGCCAAATGTACAATTTATGAAAAAAATAATTATTTAGGAGGAATACTAATTCATGGAATACCTAAGTTCAGATTAAATAAGGAAATAGTAGAAAAAAGTATAGAAAAAATATTAGAGCTTGGAATAAATGTAGAATATAATAAAGAATTAGGAAATAATTTAAATTTATATGAATTGGAAAAAATGTATGACAATATAATAATTAGCATTGGAGCAAATGTTTCAACAAAAATGAAAATAGAAGGTGAAGATTTAAAAGGGGTATTTGGTGGAAATGAATTATTAGAATATAATAATCATCCTAACTATATTGGAAAAATAGTAATTGTAAATGGCGGTGGAAATGTAGCAATGGATACAGCAAGGACAGTGAAAAAATTAGGAGCAAAAGAGGTTATTGTTATATATAGACGAGGAAAAGAACAAATGCCTGCAGAAAAAAAAGAAGTAGAAGATGCGGAAAAAGAAGGAGTTAAATTTTTATTTCAAAATAATTTAGTAAAAATATTAGGTGATGAAAAAAAGGAAGTAAAAAGGATTGAATTAATTAAAACAAAATTAATAAATAAAGAAGGAGATAATCGATTATCACCTGAAAATATATTAGGTAGTAATTATGAAATAAATGCAGACTATGTAATAATGGCACTAGGATCTAAGCCGGATATTTTTATAAAAAATTTAAATTTGAAAGTAGATAAAAATAATTATATAGTAGTTGATGAAAATGGAAAAACATCAAATTCAAAAATATATGCAATTGGTGATGTAGCAGGAAATATTAAAACTGTTGCATGGGCTGCTAGAAGTGGAAGAGAAATTGCTAAAAAAATATAAATAAAAAATAAAAACATAAAAATAAATTATGTTTTTATTTTTTTATATAATAAAATTATATATTATATTAAAAAATTATTTTAATAAATAATATTAATTTATTTTAAATTAAAAAATATTATAATAAATTAAAATAAAATAATAAAA
>AUXO010283193.1_pt1 | contig 19297 bp, 20 predicted proteins | sample 768731 | NCBI WGS metagenome assembly AUXO01 (sample SAMN02715735, study PRJNA202380) | gut metagenome | biome: sheep rumen | host: Ovis aries | place: New Zealand: Palmerston North
CGTATAACGAAGTAAAAACCATAGGTTTGTACACTAGAAGTGAACAAAAAGTGTTGATAAAGTGTACACTTTTAGGCCATTTGACAAACAACTTTTTTGTGAAAACATTAAAATATTTTCTGAGTATAATAGTTAATAAAAATATCTGAAGTATTACACAATTATTATAAAAGTAATACTTATATATTATGAAAAATATAGTAATACTTATATAAATATGCTTAATAATTTAATTCAAAAATCACATATTAAAAACTAGAAATAAAATATTTATTTATATTTGATTATTCAAACTATTATATAAACAATAGGGAGGTAATGATAATGAATGAAGATATTAAATTAAATATTGAAAAATTCAAAGATGTAATACATTATGTAATATCAAAATGTGGACATAAAGATAATTTCACACAAAATGTATTGTATAAATTGTTGTATTTCATTGATTTTGATTACTATGAATTATATGAAGAATCATTAACTGGTGAAAAATATGTTCATAAATTCAGAGGACCAGTTCCAATTGATTTTGAGGAAGCAATAAATTTATTAGTTAATGAAAAAAGAATTAAAGAAAAAAATGAGATAGTAATTACATTTCCAAAAATTACCTATCATTCATTAAAAGAGCCATCTCTAGATAATTTAACACAAAAAGAATTAAATGTCATAGAAGAGAATATATTGAAATTATCAGATATGTCAAGTGCGGAAATTAGTAATTATAGTCATGGAGATCGTCCATGGAGAATATCTGATGATAATGAAGAATTAAATTATGAAGCTGTATTCTATAGAAAACCAGAATATTCAGTGAGGGATTACTCTGAAGTATAACATCTAAAATAACTAAAATGGGTGTGATTTTATGGTCAATAGAAAAAAAGTTGCTGAAAATTTCGTTCACAACATCAAATCAGATAATATTCATCAGGTTATATTATTTGGTTCAGTTGCACGTAACGAAGATAATGATGATTCGGATATTGATATATTAATAATTGCAGATAATTATCTTGAAATTGAACCCCAAATAAACGAAGGAATTTATAATGCAATACGTGATTATGGTGAATTAATATCAGCACATTTCATGACACCAGAGACATTCAATAAAACCAGAAATTATTCATTTTTAACTAAAGTAATGAAAGAAGGGATTACTCTTGCATGAAATTAATGATTATTTGTATAAGGCACATAGTAAATTAAAATCAAGTAAAAAACTTTATGAAATTGGTCAATACGCAGATTCTGTTTCATTATCTTACTATGCTATGTATTCTGCTGCTACTGCAATGCTTCTAAAAATTGGTATTTCAACAACCCGTCATAAAGGAACCATGAATGAAATATATAAAAACTATGTGAAAACAGATAAACTAAATCATAGAATATATGCAAATTTTGCAGGAACACAATCTTTAAGAGAAACATCTGATTATAGTGCAGTCGTTGATATAGATGATAAAATAGCTAATATTAAAATTGAACAAGCAGAAGAATTTATAAAAGAAGCAGAAAAACTAATATTTAACTAATTAAAGATAATATATGTTATCATATTATAATTATATAAAATGGTGATGAATTTAATAAAAATAGAACAATTTGTAGATGAAAAATTTAAAAAGCATTTAACATTGAAAAATTCAAAGAAGTTCTATCTTATTTATTAAACATTCTAATCACAAAACAAAAAAAAGTTACAAATTTTATTGTAAACTAATTACAACATATAATGTTTAAATATAAAAATAAGCTTGGAAGAGTATATTTAAAAATATTTTTCAAGTACTCTATAGTTATATTAGCTTCTTTGTTTACTCTGGATAGGTTATATATGATTTTCAAGATATTCAATCCATCAACAAGTCCTTCTTCAATAAAAACTCATAAAAATCAATCTTCCTAGTTAATTGTATTGGTATTTTCAGAGTCTCATCCAATTCACATACATACATAATAAATGATTTAAGCTGAATATAGTCATTTAGTTTTATATTTTCCGCATCCTTTTTTATCTATCACATTATTTGTATCATTATCAATGAATCTGTATGAATAATCCCCGGGTAAATCTTCCTCATGTTTAATGATTTCATGAATATCCCTAAAGGTTAATCCAGGTGATAAATCAAATGATATTACTCTAAGCCGTTCTTTTTCACCTATAGAATACATACATGAAAATTCACTATCATTCAACATATTTGAAAATTTATCTTCCGGATTTAAAGGTTGATTATTGAATGTACATTTTTCTTTAAGATCATCACGCTTTTTATCCAAGTCAATTATTGGAACATCGCTATCAATTTCATCCTCACTTTTATATTCATCATTTCCTCTTGTCAAGATGAATGATAAACCCATTGTTCCACCACAGTCCTCAATTGGATTGTATTTTCCCTTAAATCTTTTAAGATAGGGATAGTTTTTATCATAATCCACATTATTCTTGATTTCAATGCTAAAAGACCATGAATCACCAAAATCATAGTAGTATTTTACTTTCTTATTGGAATCAAACAATATGGATATTGGATTTTTTTTAGCATCAAATTCTGTTATTTCAGGGATATAATCGTTATCAAATCCGTTACGGTCAAAATCTATGAATCTTTTATTATAATCATTTGTATTGAATTCATATAAATGATTGTCGTTAAAATCCCATAATTCCTGCATTATTAGATGCAACTGGTGGAATGTTATATTCTCTGGTATTATCAAATCTCTCCATGTAAGTGGTCTAAAGTCATCCAGACGCACCTTAATATCATATCCATTCATAAAAAATTACCTCATTAAATTATTTAAATTACTTATGTCCAGTTGTCCTGTTATTATTTCCTGTTTTGATATAATTGGTTGAAAATATCACCAATCATCTTAAGCATTGCATCGCTTTTAGCACCATCACGACTTCTGACATATGTTAAATCATTCTGATTACCGACAAAACCCTTCATGTCGTGGGTTGAAAACTCATCATCACCTACACGCAGATTCAACAATTTACGTATGTCAAGAGCCTTATTGGCAGTTGTGCTCTTTTTTGTGCTGAAATACTTGCAGATTTCACTGGGCGAAGAGTATGGCTCGAAGGACTTATCAAAGAGAAAATTAATCTGAGCAAGTGCATATATTACACCACTAGCCCATATTTCAAGCTTACCTCTTTTGAATGGAATATCACGTTTACGTCCGAGCTTTTTAACCATTTTTATCGATAGTTTCTTGTATTCCTCATAAAGCTTTTCATCACAAAATCCTGAAACAAGTTCTATGAGCTTGTTTTCTTTTTGACTAATCGTTTGTTTAAGCATTTTCTTGCCTCTTTTTTCTATTAAGAAAATATATGATTTATAGGATAAATAATTATATGTTTTCTAATAGCTTAATAGTGGAGTACGGATATTCCAATAGTTATTTTGTACTGCAATTCTTTGAGTTTATAAATGCATTATATCTTTGCTGATTATATAAATAAATATCATTAATAAATTCTTCCCAATTTTTTGATAGGCGTTTTATAATCATATATTTTAATCTAATATGGATTTTGATGACTGAGGGATATGGAAAAAATCAGTACACTCTTCTAGGATATTTCTCTGTAAAAGACTCGTATTAACTATCATCTAATAATTATTAAAGCATATTTTTATATTAAATCTTATTTTTTTAATTTTGTTTATAAACCTTGTTTAGATGATTAAATATGTTGATAATTATCCAATTTTTTTATTTGGAATTAACAAGTATGCATATGTTGAAAGAAGTCATTTAAAGAAAATTTATAAAAGTTAGTCATGCCTAAAAAGAAAGATATTTATATAATATGAAAATAAGATAATTAAATAACAATAAAAGTATACTTTTAATATTGCGCAATAAAACGTATATATTAAAAAATAAAATATAATAGGTGATTAATAATGGCAAACCCATACAAAATAGGAGATAATTGTGTAGCTTGTGGATTATGTATGCAAGCTTGTCCAACAAACTGTATTTCAGAAGGAAACCCACACGTAATCGATGAAGCAGCATGTGTAGGCTGTGGATTATGTGCTGAAGCATGTCCTGTAGACGCTATCTCACAAACATAAGTACAAAGTTTAATAACTTTAACCTAACCTCCCTTTTAAGAAACTGATTTTCAAATAATTTCAATACATATATTACTATCAATTTTATTCCGTTTCAAGATAATTTAGTCTATCCTATTTCTTAATCTAAGCAATTGTCTTAACGTATCATCATCCATTTCAGTAATGAATTTACCTCCACTGCCTATTGTAATATCAGCCAACTCCTGTTTATCTGCAAGCATATCATTGATGCGTTCTTCAAATGTACCCGTGGTAATGAATCTATACACCATTACATTAACATCCTGTCCAATACGATATGCCCTATCGGTAGCCTGGTTTTCAACTGCAGGATTCCACCAAAGGTCATAATGAATAACGTTACATGCAGCGGTAAGGTTTAAGCCGGTACCTCCAGCCTTCAGGGATAAAATAAATATCTTGGAATCATCATCAGACTGGAATTTTCTAACTAGCTTATCCCTCTTATAGCGGGATAATGATCCATGCAGGAATAGAACATCCTCATCAAACTTATCCTCCAGGACTCTCTTGATTATCTTACCCATCTTAACATATTGGGTAAATATCAATACCTTCTCATCATTATCCAAGATTGATTCAAGTGTATTTATCAGCAACTGCATCTTACCAGAGTCATTAATATTTACATTACGTGATTTTGTAAGTTGTGCCGGATGATTACAAATCTGCTTTAACGAATTGATCAATTCAAATATTTTACCTCTTCTATTGATGCTTTCAAGTTTTTCAATATTATCCATATATGCATTTAATGTTTCATTATATAAAACCGCCTGTTTAGCGGATAAATTACAATACAAATCATTAGTAATCTTATCCGGAAGATCTTGTATGATATCATCATCAGTCTTTAATCTTCTAAGTATAAATGGCTGTGTAATGGTTTTAAGACTGTTTAATGAATCTGGATTTTCATCTTTTTCAATAGGGATTAGATATGATTTCTTAAAATCATTTAACTTACCCAGATAACCATAGTTAACAAAGTCGAATATACTCCAGTATTCCGATAGATTATTTTCAATAGGCGTACCTGTTAAAGCGATTTTATTCTTGGATTTAAGTGATTTGACCGCCCTGGTTTGTTGAGTTGATGGATTTTTAATCTTCTGGGCCTCGTCTATGACTATTAAGTTCCAGTCAATGTTATTCAATATTTTCAAGTCCTGTCTTATGATACCATATGATGTAATGAGAATATCAAATTCATCATCCCCTATAATTCTATCGCTACCATGATAGATGTGTGACTTTAATTTTGGCGTGAACTTCTCTATTTCCATTTGCCAGTTAATTAGTAAACCTGTAGGTGCAACCACCAATACTTTACTATCATTGAGCACATCCTCTTCTTTTAAGTATTCTATTAATGCCAATACCTGTAGTGTTTTTCCAAGACCCATATCATCGGCAAGGATTGAACCAAATCCCAGCATATAATTCTGTTTTAGCCAATTATATCCTGTTATCTGATAATCCCTAAGGTCGGCATTAAGATATTTTGGCAGTTTATCATCCGGTATTATCTGGTTGTTAAATAACCTCTTTTTAAACTGACTATCAACATTTACCGTTATCTCATCGAATTGACCGGTAAGCATGGATTTGATTAACTCCATATTGTCAAGTTTATCGGGAAGATTATTCATCTGTTTTAAAATGTTTAAAACATCATTATAGTCCATGATAACATAGTCATTGGATACTTTAATCAAGCTTTTATTTTCTTCCGAGAGTCTTCTAAATTCATTTAATGAATAATTTTCATCCCCGATAGCTACTTTCCAGTCAAAGTCCATGATATTCTCCAATGATAGATAAGAATTATCGTTCCTGTTTTCATTGATATTCAATACCAGTTTTGGATGCCATAAGCGTTTAAGACTCTTTGGAAGTATTATTTTTACTCCCATATTTTCAAGTAGGGGTATGCTTTTATCAAAGAATTCTGTAAACTGATTGGTTGTAAGAAGCATATCCTCTTTATTATTTTTAATCCTATAATCAGATGGGATAATTTGATTTATGACGTTAAGATCATTTTCAAGTTGCCTTTTTAATTTATCGTCATTTGTATCCTTCAATAGCCTATTGATATTTACTTTCTTATCCTCTTCAAGGCTTACTTTAACATCCAATTTGAATGATTCTTCAAGCTGTCTGATGTATATGAACAATTCATAGTTATATTTCTTATCTTCCTTAAATACAAGGAGATTATTTATACCTTTGATATTCTGTATCACGTTTATCTTCTTACTTTCACCTAAAAACAATGCATAGATATGCTTTGATAATAATCTGTTTTGTTCTTTTTTATTTAGTGTGTCAAGGTATGACTTAATAATTCCATCGATTATTATGCTGATGAATGTAATAATCTGATTTTCACTGTTTACTCTCATACGATTGAATGTCAACAGATACTCCGGACATGACATGGCTAATTGTCCTATCAGATTGGATATCAATCGATTGTATACTGCCGGAATCCACCTGATTTTATATTTGTCGTTGAACTTAAATATTTCCGGCATTATGGCATGTTTTTTAATCAGTTCCAATGTTGTTAAGTATAATTTATCTAAAAAGTTAAACAGGTTACCCAATGGTTTATCAACAGCCTTATTGTATTCTACGAGAAATCCAAACAGCAGTTTGGATGATTTGTATTTGTTGAAATTACTTTTTGTTCCGACATCAATTGTTGAAATACTGTAGTTACTGTTTATGTTGATGGAAAAATTTGTCCATTTATCTACATGACCCCATTTATAGTCAAAGAAGATTGATGTATGTTTCTGATTCCTGTTTTGATGTGGCGTGTAGATAAAATCATTATAGTAATTCTGTATTAATTTATGATATTTTATATCATTATTGACGTATATATCTAAGTTATTGAATAATTTTTCCAGGAATAACTCCATATCTTCATCAATGAACTCCTGATTATTCAACATATTTACTGTTTGGGTGTATAAATCTGGTATGTTGTCTAAGAATACATGACCTGTACTGTTATTGTTGATTAGGTAGTTGTTATAGAATAGATGTTCAATATCTTTAATTCCCATAGTTTTATCATTAGAAATCGTTTCTTGTGAATCCATGGTATTTTTTGTGTCTGCAGTTTCTTCTGAATTATTTTTATATGTATCCTCGTGTTCTTCCTGTTTGTCATTATATTTGTTTAGACTGCCTTGGTTATATGAAGATGATGATAACCGATATCCCTTCAATTCAAATAATAGAAATGGATTATCCTCCAATTCAAACGTCATTTTATACATTAATGATAAGATATGATTACATAGAATTTTGTTTTTATTGCATTCACAATTTAGGTCTATGCCTATAATGGATGATGGAAATATGTTTATATTATTCTTATATAATTCATCATGAAATTTCTTGGTAAATATATTATCTTCTATCTCCTTCAGATATTTACTCTGAGATTTGATGGAGTTAATTACGCTTTTTTCAGTGTCTGTAAACTTTTTTAAAATAATTTCGCAAGCAAAAACATTATTTTCATCGTGCATAATCTTAGCTGTAAAGTGATTGTCCTCCACTTTCATATCGATGATTTCATGGGTATCTACAAAATCAATTGCCTCATTCAATCGTTTAGTGGGGACGATATTCTTTAAGCAGTCTAACCAATACTTTTGATGCCAGGAGGATTTTTCTTTCATATAACTATATATGTTATCTCATTAATTATAATCTTCTAAATTAAAAAATTGATTTACTTTATAAAAAAGAGATTATCTAGAATTGAATAAGTTACAATAATAAAATTACATATGATTAATATAGGATATGATTAATATAGGATATGATTAATATAAGATATGATTAATATAAGATATGATTAATATAGGATATGATAATATCAGATTGTCTAATGATTAATTAAATTGATAATTATCCATAGTTTAGGTGCAAAAGATTAATAATGGGATAAATACTATAAATATAAATAATAATTCAAACATATCTTTATTTTTAAAGAAGGAGTCGTTATTATCACATCAAAGAAAGATGAATTTATCTATGGATTAAAAAAGGCAATACCAATAACCATGGGATATATTCCAATGGGTATTGGTTATGCGGCACTTGCCATTAAAGCAGGTCTTGATCCGATTCAAACCGTGTCATTTTCCGTATTGGTATATGCCGGTGCCGGTGAGATAATTGCCGTGACGATGCTGGCAAATCAGGCAACCATCATAGCCATTATTCTGACTAATTTTGTTGTAAACTTGAGATATATGGTAATGAATACATGTGTATATAATAAGGCTACCAAGACTTCCATCGGATTAAATGCTTTATCAGCACATCTGGTTACCGATGAATCATTCGCATTGTTTTCATTAATGGAAAAATCATCAATATGGGTATATATTGGCATAGCATTGACTTCCTGGCTGTCATGGATTTTCGGTGCAATGATAGGAGTTTTTGTCCTGGATCTGCTTCCATTAATAGTTACAAACAGCTTTAACATATCATTGTATGCATTGTTTGTGGCAATACTGGTTCCATCAATCAAGAAAAATCATAAAATAGGATTACTCGTAGCTATAACCGTCATTATCAATACATTACTGCAATTTGTTATAGGTAACTGGTCACTGATAGTTTCTACACTACTTGGTGCCTTAATAGGAATGAGAATCATAGATGATGTCTACTTAGTAAATGATAACCAGGGGGCTGATTGCTGATGGATGCCATTTATTTGATGATATTGGGATGTGCCGTCGTAACATTTATTCCACGACTGTTACCTGCAGTATTTATGGGTAAGATAAACTTTGACAGAAAAATTGAGAAGTTCTTGGATTTAATTCCATACACTGCATTAGCAGCCTTGATTGTACCAGGTGTATTGACAGTCGATAATCAATTATGGTACATCGGTTTGATTGGAGCTGTTGTAGCGGCGGCATTATCCTGGAAAAAAGTACCGTTAGGCGCTATAGTCATATTAACCGTTATTATTTTGATATGTGTATATTCTATTGTACCATTAATTTAAACTATTTTTTCTTATTTTTTCATGATTTAAACTTATATTATATGGTAATCTTTAAATATTTATATTGACACAGTTATAATTAACTCATTAAAATACAAATGGAGGACAAAACATGGACATTATGGAGATTATCACTGATTCTCTTTTATATCCATTTGAAAACTTAAAGGCATTGATGACATACGTTATTTTAGGATTTATCCTTGGAATTGTTATTGCTATAACGGGCGTTGGAACAATTTCTGGAATTGATAAAAGTTCATATATAACCCTAATAATAGCTTTGATTGGTTTATTTATTTCAATATTAATTTCTTTCTTAATAAATGGATATGGATTAGATATAATTAAATTGGGAATTACGAGAAGTAACGCCTCTCCGGAAATTGATTTACAAAGACAAGTGATTAATGGTGTTAAATCATTTATATTATCAATAGTTTACTATATTGTACCAATTATTATAATGTTAGTATTGTCTTTAATATTCAAAAAATGGATACTATATATAGTGGGATTTATATTGTTAGTATTATTTTCATTGGCAGCTACAATGGGGCAATGTAGGTTAGCTAAAACAGAAGACTTATCCTATTCTCTTAATATAAGTTCTGCAATTGATGATATATTTAACATAGGTTTGATAAAGGTACTATTGACAATCATCATCATTATGATAGTTTTAATAGTTATTACAGTGATATTTAATTTCATATTTAATATGATTTTTAATCAAATTATCGCTTCGGCAATACTCGGAATAATCGAAGTATATTTAACCTTCTTTTCAAATAGGGCTATGGGATTATTATATTCTGAAATATAATAATTTCCAGTTTTTTTATTCCTTTTTCTTTTTTTTTCTTTTAAAAAGATAATTATATAAACATATTTTTGTGATATATATTTATATAGAAATAATGGTGAAACAATGACAAACAAATTAGTAACATATTTTTCAGCAAGTGGACAAACCAAAAAAGTAGCTAAACTGATAGCGGACGCATTAGATGCAGATATTGAAGAAATAGTGCCTGAAGAAAAATATACGAGTGCTGACTTGAATTGGCATGACCAGACTAGTCGCTCAAGCGTTGAAATGAATGACAAGTCTTCAAGACCAAAGATTGCATCCACTATTGATGTGTCAAACTATGATACAATTATTATAGGCTTTCCAATATGGTGGTACACGGCACCTACAATAATAAATACATTCATGGAAGAAAGTAATGTAAAAGATAAAAATATATATGTCTTTGCCACATCCGGTTCAACAGGAGTGAATGGATCATTTGATGACTTAAAAAATGCATATCCGGATAACAATTGGGTTAGTGCCAAAAGGTTAACATCATCTGACAATTCAAGTAAAATAACTGATTGGATAAATGAATAAAATTTTTCAACCCCATATTTTTCTTTTTTTTCTAAATTATAATAGTCACATTTTTCATTATTATATACTATTATTTACATAGATAATTATATAATCGTAATATGTTGATAATATGAATTACAGTGATGGAAAGGATAGATGTTTCTGGTGTAATCCTGATAATGAATTATATATAAAGTACCATGATGAAGAATGGGGCGTATTAAACCTGGATGATGACTACTTGTTTGAAATGTTAATATTGGAGTCATTTCAGGCAGGATTATCATGGGAGACCATATTAAATAAAAGAGAAAACTTCAGAATCGCCTTTGACAACTTTGATATTGATAAAATAATGAAGTATGATACTGATAAAATAGAAGAACTAATGAATAATAAAGGCATAATAAGACATAAGCTAAAGATAAATGCTGCAATAAACAATGCATATATATTTAAGCAGATACAAAATGATTATGGTAGTTTCCATGAATATCTGAAGACCTTTACTGACGATAATATAATATATGAAAATGATAAGACAACCTCCGAATTAGGGGATTCAATTTCAAAGGATTTAAAGAAGAAAGGTATGAAATTTGTAGGACCGACAATAATATACTCTTATCTGCAGGCAATTGGAATAATAAATTCCCATATGGAAAACTGTTTTTTATACAATAAAGGAGATCAATGATGAGTTATAATGAAAGAATAAAAAATAATATCCTATTAAAGGGTAACTCCTATGGAGAAAAAATGGATAAAATTGATGATGGAAATATACATGAGGTGATTCTTCATCGTGGATGTACAAGTAGGTTTAGAGAAAATGAACTTATCGATTCAGTAAGTGATGCCCTGAATAAGATTGGTGTTGATTTTTCAATTCTAAATGATGAATCTTGCTGTGGAATAATGTTATTTCTCTTGGGTATGGAAGATGAAGGAAACAAAGTAATTGAAGAAAACATAAAAAAATTCAAGAAGCACGGCGTTAAAAAAATAATCACAATATGCCCAGGTTGTTATGAATCATTCCGTGATTATTATTCAACACACCCTGATTTTGATATAGATATGATATTTGCAATGGACTTATTTGAGGATATAACCGTTGATGGTACAGGTTATGTAATACATGATCCATGTCATGCACTTGAAAGAGCCGAACAAGTCCGTTCAATAATTAAAAATGTTCCCGAAAAGAGAGCCAATTCATGCTGTGGATTTGGAGTTGGAGTAAACACGGGCGATAAAGAATTAGCAAAAAAAGTATCACTCAAAACATTAAGCGGAAAAAAAGTTATCACATACTGTCCATCATGTTATCATACATTAAATCGGGTAAATTCTGAAAAAACAATAGATTTTTTCACATTAATGAATCAACAAATTTAACTAAGATAAAAGTAGTAACATAATCTAAAAAGCTATTTAAAGATATTCTAATATAAAAATAGATAATTTTTTTAAAATAGGAGTAGATAAAATCTACTCCTCGCAAACAAGAATATAAAAAGTTTAATCTAATATAAAAAGAAATAAAAACTTCTGTATTAACAAAATTATAATAATCCATAATTCTTAAAAAGATTTTATTATCAAAATATAGAGATGAAACAATAATATATTGCATAACATATTATTTAAATCTTTATGTTTGAAAAAAGAAATATTCAAGAATTATAAAGAAAAATAATAACAAAATAAATTAAATATAATAAAATAACTGATATAATAACTTTTCATTAAAAAAACTAAAGAAAGGTGATTTAAATGGATTTATATGTCATAAATGGTAGTCCCAGAAAAAAATATAACACATCCAAACTATTAGATACCTTGGTAGAAAGTGCATATGAAGAATTAGAAAACAGACAATATGATGATGAGATAAATATTGAAATTATCGATTTATACGACTTGAATTATAAAGGATGCAAATCCTGTTTTCACTGTAAAAAAATTGAAGGTAAATACTATGGTAACTGCCCAATAAAGGATGATTTAAATGAATTACTTCCGAAATTATGGGCATCCGATGCAATAGTAATGGCCAGTCCAATCTATTTTGGTAATGTAACCGGTCAAATGAGAAGTTTTCTTGAAAGATTAATATTTCCAAAGTTTGTATATGGAGCCGATTCACTGGCAGACAATAAGCCTACCGCATTCCTGTATACCATGAATGTCGATAAGGATATGGGTGAAAAGTTATATACCGAGTCAGTATTCAATACAATAGAAAGATTCATCGAATACACATTCGGTAAAACACATTCATTAAAGGTTTATGATACATATCAATTTAAGGATTATTCATTATATGAAAATTACCTCTTTGATGAAAAGGCTAAAAGAAAAACAAGGGAAGAACAATTCCCAAAAGATTTAGAAAAAGCATATCAGCTTGGTCAAACATTAATAAGGGAAGTATTAGATAATAATTAGATATAATCATTACTATTAAAATTCCAGATAAAATATAAATAAAAAAAACCATGAAAACGTGATTGTCATGTTAAATGTTAAAGTCAATAATAATTGGGACGATTTTCTCCAGAAAGAATACACCAAATTATACTATCAAAAAATGGACGTGTTTATTGAAAAGGAGTATGCCACTAAAACAATATATCCCCCTGAAGAGGATATTTTCAATGCATTTAAATTTACACCGTTATCAGATATTAAAGTTGTCATCCTCGGCCAGGATCCTTATCATGAAAAGAATCAGGCCCATGGACTGGCATTTTCCACTCCTGAAGGAAATCCTATTCCAAGATCACTTAGCAATATATTCAAGGAAATACGAAATGAGTACGGATATAAGATACCACTTAATGGTTGTCTTGAAAAATGGGCAAGACAGGGAGTATTCCTATTAAATACCGTCCTAACTGTAGAGGAGGCAAATGCCAATAGCCACAGTAAATGTGGCTGGCAAAGATTTACAGATAATGTAATTACAAAAATAAACAAACAAAATCAACCTATCGTATTTCTATTATGGGGTAAACAGGCGGAGAAGAAGAAGGAATTCCTAAATAATCCAAATCATCTGGTATTGGTCTCATCACATCCAAGCCCATTTTCTGCAAGACGGGGATTTTTAGGTTGTAATCACTTTAAATTGGCAAATGAATTTTTAAAAGAAAATAATGTTGAAGAGATTGATTGGTCATTATAACCAATTATCATACTATTTTTTTCATAATGTGCTTTAAATAAACGTTTTTCACATACTCATACGATACATAGCATACACAGAATATTGCTATAATCGTCTCAATTATGAGCAGGTATTCTAAAATAGGCACATGAAATATGTTATACATGTTATATGTGGCTACCAAACTTATTACAAATGGAAATGAGTATGCCGAATAGCTTGGATAGAACGATAAATGTCTATACTCTATGAATTTATATAATGCAAATATGTAGAATAAAACCGCGAAGCTATACATGACTATTAAAAAATCATAGGATAACATCTCAAATGAATTCACATATGCCACTATCAATATGCTTAATATAGCAGTATAAATACATATGAGTGGCTTGAACGCATCATTTGTAACCTTTTTTGTTAAATATCTATATGAAACAAGTATTAATGTCGGAAACATCATAATAAATCCAAATAGGAAGAAGATGTAATTATAATTGCCCATATATGACTGACCGGTTATACTAGCCATAGATATTCCAATATATACTATCCAATAGCTTGGATAAACATTTTCAAGATTATAATTATGGATAACGTAATTATATGTAAAGTAACAAATTAACAAGACATGTAAAAATACTGAAATTATCCATATCATAAAGGATATTGTAGTGTTATAATTGATGAAATATGTACTGAACATCATTAATCCCATTGAAAAAGTACCAGATGTACTTGCTACTATAACATTATCAAATTCATGTATGCTTTCTTCAGGATAAAAAATTACCTTCAATAATAATAATGTTAAAATGATAACTGCAAAGAATCCTATGAGTATATTTAAGTTATTAACATAACGGTTAAGATAACTTCCCAAGGAAAAAAGTGCTAACATTAAGCCACTAATTGCTATAGGAGTGTTTTTTACAGTATTCATATTATCCTCATTTTAATTTATATCCAATCATATCATTATTTTTACTTATTCCTTTGATATAATTAAACGCTTTATCATTAAATGCAATTTTATCATAGACTTAATTATTTTAGATATTTGGCTGTGATACTCTCCTTGTTATGTATAATATCATCAAGAGTACCTTCTGCTATTATACGTCCACCTTCGACTCCACCTTTCGGACCCATGTCTATAATATAATCAGCATTTTTGATTAAATCCAAGTCATGTTCGATGACTATTATTGTAGCGTTATTTTGGAGGAGCTTATCGAATATTTTAATTAACTTTTTAACATCCTTTGGATGCAATCCGATAGTTGGTTCATCAAATATGAATAATGAATTGTCCTGTTTCTTATCAATCTGGGATGATAGCTTAAGTCTTTGTGCTTCACCCCCACTTAAAGCGGGAGTAGCCTCCCCTAGTGTCAGGTATCCTAATCCCATATCAGACAATGTCTTTAACTTATTGAAAATCTTTTTTTCATCAGTAAATACTGCTATTGATTCATCAATGGTAAGTGCCATCAAATCCTTTATTGAATAATTGTTATATTTGATTTCATCACATTTATCTGAAAACCTAAGTCCGTCACAATCAGGACAAGTAATTTCAACATCAGGTAAAAATTGTACATCCATGTTGATTTGACCCGTACCGTTACATGTAGGACATCTTAGGCTGCCCGTGTTATATGAAAAATCCTTAAGAGTATACCCCTTTTCAACGGATTTATCAAGTTTTGCATATAACTTCCTAATAGGTGTAAAAACACCACTATATGTTGCAAGGGTACTGCGCACGTTCTTTCCAATAGGAGCAGAATCAATTAAATAAACTTTTTCAATATCCGAGGAGTCAATTGATTTGATATGATCAGGTAATTTTTCATTATTAATAGTATTAAATATGGCAGGATATAAACTTTCCAGGATTAAAGTTGTTTTACCGCTACCACTAACACCTGTAACGACATTGAATCTTCCCTTAGGTATTTTTAAATCCAATTCTTTGACTGTATGTATCTTATCAGTAGATAACTTTATTATACCATTATCGAAAAGTTTATCCTTGGTTATTTTTTCTCGTATGATAATGTCCTCATCATCTGAAATGTATGGGCCAATGATTGAGTTTTCATCATTCATCACATCATTGATTGATCCTTGACTAATGATATTACCTCCATCCGAACCTGAACTTGGCCCAATTTCTATCAGATAATCGGCTATACGTAGTATTCTAGTGTCATGATCAACGACAATTATTGAATTTCCATCATCATTTAACTTATGTACAAGCTTAATCAGACCATCGATATTAGCCGGATGAAGCCCTATTGATGGCTCATCAAGAACATATAATATCCCTGTTGTTTGATTTCGTACCGTACGTGCAAGTTGAACACGTTGCAATTCACCAGTTGATAATGTTGAACTAGGCCTGTCAAGTGTAAGATAACCCAATCCTAACTCTAACAAACTGTTTGCATTATCCAGGAATTCTTCATAGATTGGAATTGCTATCTGTTGAAGTTCTGCCGGCAGTGATTTTATGGTTGAACTTATCCATATTGTTACTTCTTCCAAGCTCATCTTACTGACTTGGCTGATAGTTAAACCATTTAATAAGGTTGAATCCGCTTTTCTGTTTAGTCGTGTCCCCTGACATTCATTACAAACTTGCGTTTTAAGGTATTTGTTTATACGACTCAAACCTTTCTCTGATTGGGCCTTATCAAGTGCTTGTCGAACAGATTCAATGGCATTTCGATAAGTGAAATTTAATTCGAACGCCTTACCATTACCTGGAATAACAACTTCCTTGGTAACCGACTCTCCATGGAAAATAATATCCTTCTCTTTATCGGTCAAATCCTTGAATGGTACGTCTATACGTACACCCATCTCTTTGGCAACATGATACATGGCAGATAGACCAAACATTGTCCATGGTTTTACGGCACCTTCTTGAAGTGTCAAATTCTCATCAGGGATAAGACTATCAACATCAACATCTCTTACAATACCTGTACCTGAACATTTTTCACATGCTCCATCACTGTTGAATGAATACTCCTCAGCGGACAATCCATAAAATTCCACACCACATTCATCACATTTAAGTGGCAATTCCCTTGCTACATTCATGGATTCCTCTAAGATATGTCCATTAGGACAAGTGTATTTGCCGCATCGTGAAAACAGTAATCTTATGGAGTTTAACAGTTCACTACTGGTTCCGAAGGTACTTCTTATACCTGGGATATTGGGTCGTTGATTTAATGCAAGACTTGCAGGTACATGTTCTATCGAATCAACCTTTGTCTTAGAGTGTTGTGTAATTCTACGTCTGGTATATGTTGATAACGCTTCCAAATATCTTCTTGAACCCTCTGCATATAATACACCTAATGCGAGGGATGATTTACCACTGCCTGATACTCCTGCAATGGAAACGATTTTACCTAAGGGTATATCAACATCTATATTTTTAAGATTATGTACTCTTGCACCCTTTACTCTAATATTATTAATCATTTTAAAAATCCTTTAAATAAATTGTTTCAGTTTATCAGGTTTGGAAATAACTTTTAAAACATCATTTTCATCGATTAATGAATAATCTGCATAGCCCCAATTGACGATGATACAATCGATACCTGCATTCTTTGCTGTTTTGATATCTGTAGGTGAATCACCCACATAAACAACTTCTTTTTTATCAATATCCGTTTTGTTTAATATTTGATTTATACCATATGCATCCGGTTTGGACGGATTAGGTGGATTATGTCCTTGAATGTCAATAAATTTAATCTCTTCCAAATACTTCTCGACATAGCTCTTGATTGAATAAGTGTATCTATTGGAGTTTATGGCCAGTTGGATATTATTATCCTGCAAATATGATAATATATCCTCAATTCCATCGAAAGGTTCTGTAACGTTGTCCTCAAAATCTTCAATTATGTCCAGATACGTTTGTTTTACTAATTCTATATTTTCAGGAGAGGAATCTGATTGTAATACGTTTGATATGACCTGATTTATGTTTCCACCTACAGCATATCTATATTCTTCAAGTGTTAATTCTTTAAAGCCATGAATTTTCAATGCTTGATTCATATTATGTACCAATTGTCCTATAGTATTAAATAACGTACCATCAAAATCAAAAATAAATAATTTCTTCATGTTTATACCTTATTCTCTTTAATTATTATTATATGAATTCTATTTATTATTTCTATCTATACTACTCAATTGTAATATTATAGGAATCCACCTATTTTTTATTATCAATATCTCATTAATCCTTAATAATTAATCACTACTTTTAAGTGTAATACATAAATATTCCATTAAATAAATATATTATTATAGAATAATTTTATTCTATTATTAATTAAATATTTAGTAAATAAAAATTCGGTGTTTTTATGATTAAGAAAATAGGAATTTTATTAGGAGTTTTAGTACTTGCAATTGCAGTAGTTTCTGTTGTAAGCGCTGAAAATTCTGCTAACGATGATACTACATTAATCGTTGGATTTGATGCAGAATTCCCTCCTTATGGATATAAAGCAGATGACGGATCATACACAGGATTTGATCTAGATTTAGCTCAAGAAGTATGTAAAAGAAATAACTGGACATTTAAGGCTCAACCAATTGATTGGGATGCAAAAGACAGTGAATTAAGTTCCGGATCTATTGACTGTATTTGGAATGGATTCAGTATAACTGATGATAGAAAAGACAAATACACCTGGTCAAAACCATACATTAACAACAAACAAGTTATTGTTGTTAAAGCAGATTCAGGAATCAACACTTTAGCAGACTTAAAAGACAAACAAGTTGAAACCCAAAAAGATTCCTCTGCATTAAGTGCTCTTGAAGGTGCTAACAAAACAGTTGCAGATACCTTTAAATCTCTAGTACAAATTGCAGATTATAACACAGCATTCAATGACTTACAGTCTGGTGTTTGTGATGCAGTAGCTATGGATTATAATACTGCTAAGTACCAAGTAAAAGAACATGGAGCAGACCAATACAAAATCTTAGAAGAACAAATTACTTCTGAAGAATATGGAATCGGTTTCAAATTAGGTAATGATGCATTAAAAGACAAAGTACAATCTACTTTAGATGAAATGCAAAAAGATGGAACAACTGCTAAATTAGCTGAAAAATACGCTGATTATGGAGTTCCTGAATCATTAATTACCCAATAATCTTAAAATAATAGGCGAATAATATATGATGTTAAGTACAGTTATATCCCAACTTTGTGAAGGAATGGTAACTTCAATTGAGATATTCTTACTTACCCTATTATTCTCTATTCCTTTAGGTTTACTAATAGCCGCGGGAAGAATGAGTAATTTTAAACCTCTTCAATGGTTAATGAAAATATATATTTCAATCATGAGAGGTACACCTTTAATGCTACAGTTAATCGTAGTATTCTTTGGACCTTACTATATTTTTGGAATGACTTTATCACCTGATTATAGGATGATAGCAGTTATTATAGCATTTTCAATTAACTATGCAGCATA
>AUXO010863754.1_pt1 | contig 19294 bp, 17 predicted proteins | sample 768731 | NCBI WGS metagenome assembly AUXO01 (sample SAMN02715735, study PRJNA202380) | gut metagenome | biome: sheep rumen | host: Ovis aries | place: New Zealand: Palmerston North
TGTATATTCATTAATTATATGTTTAAGTTTTCACCAACCACTTAAATCTCTATCATTCATTTAATTAACTACTTATTTGTCAATCAACATTAACACTTTAATTTTAATATATTATTTTAAATAAGTCAATAAAAGAAGACTATTCGTCTTCTAATTTTTCTAGTACTTCTCTTGTAACATTAGCTGCTGTCTTCTTAATAGATTTAGCAGTCTTTTCTAAAACTGGAGTTCCTTTTTCTTTAGCATATATAACTAATTCATTAGCTTTTTCTTTGATTTCTTCACCTTTTTTAATAGCAACTTCTTTTACTTTTTCTTTATCTAATTCTTTTAATTCTTTCTTTATTTCTTCAATTTTAGATTCAATATTATTTTTAACTTCTTCTGAATCAACAGTTTTGGCTTTATTTAGCATTTCATTAATTTTATCTGTTAAATCTTTTCTTAATTCTTCACCTTTCTTAGGTGCGAATAAAAGCGCAACTGCCGCACCAATAGATGCTCCTACAAGTAATTTTCCAGTACCTTTTTTTCCCATATTATTCTTCCTCCTCTATTTTATCCGTTTTCTTTTTTACTCTAAATACTTTTTCAAAAGCACTTATTAATATATTAATTATTCTATCACTTAATAAAGATAATTTATCAGTAGCTACATCTATAACATCAAACATTCCATCTAATGTTTTAACTTTCTTATCTACGTTATCAACAACTTCTTGAACTTTATTAAGAGCTTTTATAGCTTTTATAGAAATAATGATTAATAATACTATTAAAACTATTAATAGTATATATATTATTATAGGCAAAAGTGAATCCAAATATTCCATTATTCTTCATCCTCCTCGTCATCATCATCACTATACATATTATCAATTAGATTAAATAGATCTTCTTTTTCTTCTTTCTTTTCTTCTTTTGGATTAGTAATAGATACATCTGGAGTAGTAAAGTCTTCTTCATCTTCTTCACTATCATTATAAGTAATTATTACATCATCTTCTTTATTCTCATTTTTATCATATGGTTCATTTATATAATCACTTATAGTATTAGTATTTTCTTCTTTAACTTCATCTTCATCCAAATTATAAAAGATATTTTTAGAACCATTCATTGTTCTTTCAATTTCTTCATCTAATTCTTTATAAGCTTTATTTCTAACCGAATCAAAATCTACTATTTTCTTTTCATAAGAGAATTCTTTAGTTTTACTTAAATTATTATCTACTACATCATCAACACTATAATTTTTATCTAATACACCATATATAGGAGATACAACTGGTGATGGTCTAAACTTTTTAGGTTCTTCTTTCTTTTCCACAGTAGATTTATAAGAAGTCATTCTTTCAGTAACTCTACTATTAGTTCTATTAAGAGGTCTAGCATAAATATTCTTTTCTTCCTTAATAGAGCTTCTACTTTCTTCTTTTACTTCTTCTTTATCATCATCAAATATATTATCACCTATATCCATAGGAAAATTAAAAGTCTTTTCACTTTTAAATAATTCTCTTTCAGATAAATCATTATTTGTTTCTTGAATATCTAATTTCTTTTCTTTCTCAATAAATTGTTTTCTTCTTTCTTCTAATCTAATATCTTCTTCATCATCTTCTATATCTTCATAAAAGAAATTCTTTACTTTATTTAAAAAACTCATAGTATCACCTCTAATTATCCTTATCTTGATCTATTTCTTTCTTTTCTATTAAATCTTTTGCATTTTCTCCATCATAATTATCATATTGGTCTGCATATTTTAAGAAATTATCATTACTAGTTTTCTTAGTTTTAAATATATTATAAGTCTCACTTTCACTTAAATTATATTTTTCATTCCCTAGCATACTTTTAACTATATCATCGTTATATTTAATACTAGATAAAATAAATGCCATATTATTTAATGCATCTTTTAAATTTTCTTTTTTTACATAACTTTCTATTTTTGCATAATTAAACATCATTTCAACAAAATAGTTTCCATTATCTTCATTTACTTCCACATATCCATATTTACCATCATAAGATATAGTCTTTGATAAAAATGCATTTTTATTCTCTTTATAATTAAATTCTATTTTATGATAATAACTTACTACATCTGCATATAGATAATAAATATCCCCATTGGACATAAGTCTTTGATTAAAATTATTAACTTCTGTCTCAATTACACCATTAGGTAAATAATATTGAAAACCAATAGCATTCTTATTTGTATATTTACTTTTTCTTGTTATTACATTATTAATATTATCTATATAATTATTTGTATTAATATTTACAACTGTACACGCACTCATAGTAAATACTATAAGTATTAATACAAGTATTTTACGCATATTAATATACACCTACTTTTATCTTTATTATTATATCAAAAAAAAGCACTTATTTAAAGTGTTTTTTAAAAATTAATCTTTATATGCTTCTAACCTATTTATTCTAATTCCTTTTTCAGTAAATTTTTTCTCATATTCTGTCATTATATTACCTTCAAATTTAGAATTTGCTAAATCTAAAGATACAAACTTTAATTTATAACCAAAGCAAGATAGAGATTCTAATGAAAATGCGAATAATGAAATATTATCTGTTTTCATAAATATTTTCTTTTCACCTTTAAATATATTCTCATATCTATTTAAAAATCTTTCATGAGTTAATCTTCTTTTAGCATTTCTATTTTTAGGCCATGGATCAGAAAAGTTTAAATATATTAAATCTATTTCTTTATCAAATACATCTTCTATCAATCTTGCATCCATTCTAATAAATCTTAGATTTGGTATATCTTTTTCTATTTTATTAACCGCATACATTAATACAGTATCATACATTTCTATTCCAATAAAATTAATATCTGGATGAGTTAATGCATTTTCAATCATAAAATTACCTTTACCGCATCCTATTTCTATTTGTATTTTATTGTCATTTCCAAATACTTTATTCCATTTACCTTTATAATCTTCAGGATTCTTAATTACATATTTAGATTCTTCTAATATGCCTTTAGCATTTTTATTATTTCTAAGTCTCAAACAAATCACCTTTTTAATTATATATTATTTTTTAAAGAAAAACTAGTACAAAAAAAGATTCTATTTAGAATCTTTAATAAATACTCTATCTAGTTTTTCTTTAATTTGATCTCTAGTAAATGGTTTTGCCACATATTGATTAAAACCTTCTTTTAAGTATTTTTCCTTAGCACCCTCTAAAGCATCTGCGGTAACCGCAATTACCGGAATATTAAATCCTGGCAATTCTTTTAATTTCTTTAATGTTTCCTCTCCATTCATTTCAGGCATCATTATATCAAGTAAAATAACATCATATTTATTTTCTTTTACTTTCTTAATTGCATCCATACCACTAGTTACTTCATCTATTTTAATTTGTAAATCAGAAAGTGCTCTATTCGCAACTTTTAAATTTAATAAATTATCATCTACTACTAATATTTTCTTTTTAGAATAATCTACTTTATTTTCTTTAGTAACTATTACTTTTTCTTCTTCAGGTTTAGTCATCTTACTAATAGTTTGAGTTATATTAACAACAAATATAGATCCTTTACCATAAACACTACTAACATTTATTGTACCACCCATCATACTAACAAGTTTTTTTGTAATTGCAAGACCAAGTCCTGTTCCTTCAATAGTAGTCTTCTTATCAATATCTAATCTATCAAATTTTTCAAATAATCTATTAATATATTCTTTTTTAATACCCCTACCTGTATCTTCAACGCTTATAAATAAAGTACATTTATTATCTTTATTAATACATTTAACTCTTAAATAAACAGTTCCTTCTTCTGTATATTTAATTGCATTAGATAATAAATTATTAATGACTTCTTTTATATGAATCTTATCTCCAATTAATTCATATGGTATATCTTCCGCAATTTCTAATTTTAATTCTATTGGTTTTTCACCAATTCTAGTTTTATTTATTTTTGCAAGATTAGTAATTTCTTTAGTGAATCTATATGGCTCTTGTACTATATCTAATTTATTACTTTCTATCTTACTAATATTTAATATATTACCAACAATTTCAAGAAGTGTATTAGACGCTTCAATTATATCTTCACAATCTTCTCTTACTTGTTTTGGAACATCATTTTTATATGTTAATATATCTTCTGATAATCCAGCGATAGCATTTAATGGTGTTCTTATTTCATGAGACATACTTGATAAAAAGTCAGATTTTGCTCTATTAGCTTTTTCAGCTTCATCTTTTGCAACATTTAATTTTTCAATTAAACGCATATCTGGATTTTCTATACTATGATACATAATAAAGCATAAGAATGATTCAACGAAACATATAATTACAAATTCAGGATGCTCTAATTGAATAATAAAGCATATAAAGCATAAAGTTAAATAAGTAATAATAGGTACAACTTTTCTTTTCTTTAATTTACCTATATTAAAGAACATTAACATAAATATTGCACATGACGCTAGTAAACTTAGCATTGATGCATAATCATTCGCAAGGCCATAAGAATAATATATTTGTTTTTTATTATCAATATAAATATCAAGTGGTAAAAAGAATATTACTGTGCTTAATAAAACATAGAAAATACTAACAAATAAATTTAATGGTTTTGCGTTTTTTACAATTAAATCTATCAAATAACATAATAGTAATAATCCAAAAAATACAAGCATAAAAATATATGATTTAATAAGCATATCAGATATATTTTTTGGAACATAATCATAGTAATATGATGTTTGAGAAATAATAAACTGTAAGATTAACGCAATTAAATTGGAATAACACATTATTTTAAATATTAATGCTTCATTTGTTTTTAATCTCTTTTTTGATGCATATAAAATTATTATAGATAATATTAATAAGATACAAAAAAATGTTAAAAAAGTAAGCTTTGTTATTATCATATGTATTCACCTCTACTATAATAAATAATAACATAAAATAAAAAAAAATTCATTATTTAATGAATTTTTTTAGTGTTTTAGCTTTCGCAAATGGTACATTTATATAACCATCTTTTTCTGCTTTTATTTTAGCATAATCTCTTTTTGTAGAACCAGCCATTGGGAATTGATCTATTACTTTAAAATCTACTGGTACATAATTATTATTTTTAAATTTATCATATACTTTAGATTGCAATTCTTTTATTTTACTATTAACATCTATATTTTTATCATAGAAAATAACATTTGCACATAAGTTACCATTAGGATTAATAAATACTTCGGCATCTTCTACATCTTCATCATCTAAGAATACTTTTTTAACATCAAAGTTATATAATGTTTCACCATTAACAATAGATGTATCATTTCCTCTACCTTCATATATAACAATTCCATCTGGTCTAACATAGCCAATATCTCCAGTATGTTTAAATAATATTTTTGATCCTTTATCTTTAAAGAATATTTTTTGATTTAAATCATCTCTATTATAATATCTAAGCATTCCGCAATCAGTTTTAACTGCTAATTCTCCTCTTACATTATATGGAAGTTCATTACATTCTTCATCAATTGCCATTATTTTAACACCCGGAATTGGATGACCTATAGAATAATCTGGATAATCATATTTATTTAATTCCGCAGTTACTGTAGAGCCATTTTCACATGTTCCATAACCACTATTAGCTTTCGCAGGACATCCCAATTTCTTAAATAGATTATTTAATCTCTTTTTATCTTTTGGACTAGAGAAAGTTCCTCCTATTAAAACAGTATGTAATTTATTATAACGTAATTTTCTATGTTTTATTTTAAATTTACCAATCTTACTCTTTTCAATTTTTTCTAAACCATTAAGAAGTTCTGTTGTTCCAACTCCCCAATTTATGTCATGTGCACCTATATTTTTACAGAATACTACTGGATCAAATTTTGGATTTTCATATAATGTAGCACCAAAGAATAACGGTATTGATCCTACCGCAACTAAACCTGTTGAAGACCAAACTGGTATAGCTTGATAAATACTTTGTCCTCTACTTAAATCAAATCCAAATGCAGTATATGCACGAGAAATATTATTAATAGAATCATTACTTAATAATACTCCTTTTAATATACCTGTTGTTCCAGATGAATATACTACTGCTGCTGGTTTATCTTTTTCATATTTAACCATTTCACCTAATACTTCATCTTTTCCTTCTTTAATAAAATCATTATATGTAACTATCTTTTTATTCTTATATTTCTTTTTCTTTAAAAATTTACCTATAATAGATGAATTCAAAGTTGGTACTATAACTAATTTTTCAATACCTGCTTTTTCTACAACTCTATCAAATTTTTCTTTTCCTTTTTCATAGAATAAATCCATCATAAATAATACTTTAGTACCATTCTTTTTTAAATCTTTTACCATTCCATCTTCATCTTGGTAAGGTGCCATAAATAAACCAACTGCACCAAGATAATTAAGTGAATATAATGATGTCATTGCTTCTGGTATACCCGCTAAACATACACCAACATAACTATTATTACCAATTCCATTATGTTGTAATGCTCTTGCTAAATCAAGTATATTTATTTCAAATTGTCTATAAGTTATTTTATTTTCAAAATAATTTAATGCAACTGTTTCTAAATTATCTTCATTATTATTAAATAATGCTTCTACTACAGTTTCTTTTGGTTTTTCACTAAAATATATGTCTTCATCATATACATGCATCCAAGGCATATCAATTGTTGGATATCCAATTTGTGGTCCAGCTATTAAACCATTGGAAATATCCATTAAATATTTTTCCCTTTTCTTATTTTCTTCTAAACTTAATTTAGAAAGTTTTTCTTTGTAGCTAATTAAATCTTGTTTTTCCATATTATCCCCCATTTAATAGTTTCTTATTCTAGCACATTTCTTAATTTTTATCAAATTCATAATTCCATAACCCCAATTTACCTTTTACACTAATAGGTTCTTCATACTTAATAACATTTTCTAATTTCCAGGCATAATCAATTGCATGATCACTTTGACCATATACAATTTTATCTTTTTTTAATAATTCCTTTTGAAAATCTTCAGTTACTTTAATGCAATCAGTTAACATTGCTTCACCAATAATTTTTCCTTTTTGAATATTAATATCATAATCTTTAAATTTAACTAAATTATTCTTTTCGATATTTAATCCTGCATGAATTAATATCTTACCTCTATAATTTGTTTTCCAGCTTCTAAATTCATATTCTTTATAGCCTTCAATGATTAAAGAAGCCCACGGTTCTCTTATTGTTAATACTTTCATAATGCCTCCTAATTTATTATAACATGAGATTTTTACTTTACAACCACTTTGATAATCACTTTACAATTATTTTCTAATAGATATAACTATATATCTTTCTTGATTATCATAACTGCACGTTAATAAAATAAGAGAATTATCTATTTTTAAGCTATCAAAATCATCAACATGTATATATTTAGATTCATATACTTCATATAAATAATCTATATTAAAATCGCTAAGTATAATATTATCTCCCTTTTCTAAATAATATATCTTATTAAAAACATATCTATTATTATGACCCGCAAGTACTATATTATTTCCACCAATATCATCACTAAAATTAGTTAAATATACAAGGTTATTATTAAGAGCACTACTCTTATTATCAATAACATTTTCATAATTAAATTTAGGTATATTTATATATCCTAAATATTTATTATTATTTTCATTAATAATTCTTTTAACTTTTCTTTTATATTCATATTCTTTAATAGTTGGGATAAATAAAAAAAATGAAGAAATAAAAATAAATAATTTAACTATTCTTTTTAACAAAAATAAACCCACCTATATTAAATAAGAATAATAACATATAACTTATTTTATAATTTGAAGTGGTTGTTACTGGCATTTTTATTTCTTCATTTAATACACTTAAAGTTGATATACACGTTTTATCATTAACACTAAAATTGATTTCTTTATTATTAAGTAAATATCCATTAGGCACACTTATTTCTTTTAATACATAATCTCCATATGGAAGATTTAAAGAAAGTACTCCATTAGTAGTAAAACCTGTATATATTAAATATCCATTACTATCAAATATATTAAAACTAGCATCTATCTTTTTATCATTACCCATAGATATAACAGTAACTTCACACTTTATTTTTTCATTAATAATATTTATTTCTTCATCTTTATTATTTATATTTATTTCATATAAATTTTCATCTTTAACATATCCATATAATTCCTTTGTTTCTTTAACATAATAAGTTCCATTACTTAATTCTTTTGAACTAGTTTTATCTTTAATAGTAGTTATATTATCAACAATATTATAATCTTTATCATATATTTCAAAAGAAACACCTTCAAGATTATTATTTTCTTCATCTGTCTTATTAATAATAATTTTACTCTTTGGATTAACTATTACTTTAATACTAAAACTATCTAAATTAGGTTTACCAAATGATGCGAGAGTTTGAGTCCTTATAGAAAAATCATCATAAATTAAAGTATTAGAATTATAATTAACTTTAGGATTAAAGTTAATTATATATTCCCCTTTTTCTAAAAATTTAAGTTTTAATTTATTACCATCTTTTTCATACATAACATTATCATTTATATCTATATCATATTTTTCTAATGTATTATTGTAATCTATTAATAAAAATTCATCTCCCTCATTAGTTTCAAAATTCATATTACTAAACGATGGAAGCACATTATGAGATCTAATTAATCTTCTTATTTCTTCTTTTTCATTACTAATATCTATTTCACTAGAATCTCTATTATTAGAAGTAGTCCATTTAATATATTCGTCTTTAGAATATAACCATAATAATTCTTGAGTAGCCATATAATATTTTAAAGTATTATGTCCTTCATAACCATATCCATAATATGAAATTAATTCCATCTCTCTTTTTACATCTTCACTATAACCTGATAATGAAAAATCACCATAAGTATAATAATTACTTGTTGCGATTCTAGCATCTGGTTGAATACAATAAACAAGTTTACCATCTAAATAATTATATGGTAAATTACCAAAAGTCCAAACATCTCCATTTCTATAATGATATGACCAAACACCCTCAACAAACTGTTGAGTTACAGTTTCTGCTTTTACTGAAATACTAACAAACAGCATCATTAAAAATACTAATATTTTAATTTTTTTATTCATAATCTTTCACCTCGAGGAAAGATACTATCACAAATAAAAAATATAAACAAATGAAAAAAATGCTTATTTTGTAAGCATTTTTTATCTAAAATTTAATTTTATTAACATAAAAATTAAATTATTATTTTTATATTTATGAATTAATTAATTTTTCGTATTCTTTTTCATCAATTATCTTAATACCTAAACTAATTGCTTTATCATATTTAGATCCTGGATTATCTCCTACTAAAACATAATCTGTTTTGCTTGTTACTGAACCAGTTACTTTACCTCCTAAACTCTCTAGTTTTTCTTTATATACATCTCTAGATTCACTTAAAGTACCTGTTATAACAAATGTTTTACCATATATATTCTCATTAGAAGAATCTACTTTTTCACCTAAATATTTCATATTAAGATTTAATTCTTTTAATTTATTAATTAATTTAATATTATCTTCATTATTAAAATAATCTACTATAGATTTCGCAATTATATCTCCAACATCATTTATATCTTTTAATGTATCATAATCCGCCCTCATAAGTTTATCCATTTCACCAAAATAAATTGCTAAAATCTTCGCAGTCTTTTTACCAACATATCTAATACCTAATGCATATATTAATCTTTCTAAAGAATTCTTTTTACTATTAGTAATTGCATCAAGTAAATTAGTAACGCTTTTTTCTCCATAACCATCTAGTATCATTATTTCATCTTTATGTTTATATAAAGAATAAAAATCTTCAATACTTCTTAAAAATCCTTCATTATAAAAGTCTTCTATTATTCTTTCACCAAATCCATCAATATACATAGCATCTCTACTAACAAAATGAGTTAATCCTTCAGTATGTCTAGCTGGACAATCTTTATTAGGGCAAAAATGATTAGCGTCCTTTTTAATAAGTTTTGTATTACATATTGGACAATTTTCTATCATAATAGTTTTTTCACTATCACTTTTTCTTCTATCTAATTTAACTTCAACAACTTCTGGAATTACATCTCCAGCTTTTCTAACTGAAATAGTATCATTTACTCTAATATCTTTATCTAAAATATAATCATAATTATGAAGAGTTGCTTTTCCTACTAATGAACCCGCAACATGAACCGGATTAAATATAGCATTAGGAGTAATTTTACCTGTTCTTCCAACAGTATATTTAATTTCTTTTAAAGTAGTTAATACTTCCTTTGCAGGAAACTTATACGCAATTCCCCATCTTGGTACTCTTGATGTAAAACCAAGTTTCTTTTCATCTTCTAAACTATTTACTTTAATAACTACACCATCTATTTCAAATGGTAATGATTCTCTTTCTTTTTCAAGATTATTAACATAATTAATTATATCTTTACTATTTTTTGCAATTCCATTTAACTTAATATTAGTTACAAATCCTAAATCTCTTAAAAATGCTATAGATTCATCTTGATTATTTATATTATAATCTTCTGGATTTGGAATAAAATATGCCATAAAATCAAGTTCTCTTTTCGCAGTTATTTTACTATCTAATTGTCTAACAGAACCTGCGGCAGCATTTCTTGGATTAGCAAATTCTTTTTCATTATTCATTAATCTTTCTTTATTCGCTTTATCAAAAGATTTCTTACTCATGTATATTTCACCACGTACCTCAATATCTATATCTTTAGTTAATCTTAAAGGTACTGATCTAATAGTTTTTACATTAAGAGTAATATCTTCTCCAGTAACTCCATCTCCTCTAGTGGCTGCTCTTACTAAAATACCTTTTTCATATATTAAAGAACCAGATAAACCATCCATTTTAGGTTCTAAAGTATAACTAGGACTACTTACTATTTTTTTTATTCTTTCATCAAACATCATTATTTCTTCTTCATTAAAAATATCATCAAAAGAAAGCATTGGTGTTTTATGAGTAACTTTATTAAATTTATCAATTGCTTCTCCACCAACTCTATTAGTAGGAGAATCATCTCTTTTTAATTCAGGATATTTATTTTCAAGTAACAATAATTCATTATATAAATCATCATATTCTTGGTCAGTTATAGTAGGATTATCAAGAACATAATATTCATAACTAGATTTATTAATTATACTTATTAATTCTTCAATTCTTTTTCTAGCATTTTCCATGTTATCACCTAATAATATTATACTATTTTTTTATAAATAATAAAAGAAAAAAAGGCTTTTTAGCCTTTATAATTTCTTTTTAATTGAAGATAAATAATCTTCTGCTTCTTCTTCTGTTTCTTTATCTTCAAGACTGCTTAAATGATATAATTCTTCTTCCTTTTGAGTCTTTAATATTTCATCAAGTTCTTCTCCTGGATCTTTTAAAGGAGATGGAAGTCTTTGTATATCTTCATCACGTAAATAATATTTACTATAGCTATTTTTTTCTTCATTTTCTTTATTAGCATCTGTATCAATATTAGTATTTGTATTCAAACTAATTCCACTTAATAAACTATCATCTATATTAAAGTCACTATTTCTTGAGAATAATCTTCTAATACCAAATCCTCTTTTCTTAAAGAAATTAGATACAGGAGTTGGAATAAATCTTCTAAACTTGAACTTTCTCTTTTCCTTCTTATCTTCTTGTTCTTCTTCATTTTCATTAGAAGCATTTTCTTCTTCAGTTTCTTCTTTAATTTCTTCATCTTCATTTGTTTCTGGAACTGCTTCTACCTCTACTTTTGTTTCAGTTTTTTCTTCTTCCTTCTTAGGTTCTTCTTTATCTTTTATAATAATTTCACTTAATACTTTTTCTATTTCTTTTTCTTCCTTCTTCTTTAATTCCTCTTTTAAATCATTAATTTTCTTACTAATTTCAACGTATTCTTTCATTAAATCAATATCTTTTTCAAAAGGGGCATTTAAATCAATTTTAACTATTCTAGAATCAATTTCTTTTCTTTGTTTTTCTAGAATTGGAAGCATTCTATTTATATCTTCTATACTTAAACTACTAGTTGGTTTAGGTGATAAAGGTCTTGGTGTAGAAACTTTTGATGGTTTTACTTCTTGTTCTTCTTTTGACTTAGGATTAACAACTGGTTCCTTAATTACTTCTTGTTCTGATTCATCAAGAATTTCAATTTCTTCTGATTTAGAAATAGTTCTTTCTTCTTTTGGTTCTTCTATAGTTTCTTCTTTTACTGGATTTGATAAAGAAATTGGTTTTTCTTTAACTTTATCAGTAACAGGTCTAACAAAAGGATTTGATTTTTGTGGTTCATTAAATCCTTTTAATTTACCAATTTCCAAAAGAATTCTTTGTCTTTCACCTGTTTCTTTTGCGATTAATGAATCATCACCAATTAATTTTGCTTCATCAAGTCTTTCTTTTGACTTAACTAGCTCTTTTTCTAATGCTTTTACTTTTTCATCTATTTCTTTTTGTTTAGCTTCTTGTTTAATTTTAAATAATTCATTTAATAATCTTTGTCTATAACTTCTTTCATTTGCAATTACTGATTCATCATTATTTACTAAAGCTTCTTTTAATCTCTTCATACTTCTATCTAATTCATAATTTATTTCTTCTTCTCTTGAATTAAATATAGGTTCTTCTTTAATTTCTGGCTTTATAAAATCATCAATCTTATATGTATTTTCTTCTTTAGTAGATATAATTTTCTTTTCTTCTTTAAATTCTTCTTTTTTCTCTACTAATTCTTTTCCTTCAAGTAAATTAACTAATAATTGTTCAGGGAATCCTTGTTTATTTGCGTTATAAATAATTTTTGATAAACCATTGACTTTAGTTAATATATCTTTTTCATTACTTAAAGATTCTATTTCTTTTTTTATACCATTATAAATGCTAATAGTTCTAACCATTAATTGATATCTTGTTTCTAATAATTGTTTCTTTTCTTCTAACGCAATTTGTTTTTCTGATTTAGGGACTTTAGGTAATTGACCAATTATAGATAATGAATCTAATTCTTTTTTTATTCTTTCATTCTCTAAAATACTTATTTCTTCTCCTACTTGTTTTCTTTCTAAATCATAATTATCTCTAAATTTAATAAAATCATATATATCCATTCCATTAAATTCACTATTAGAAGAAATAACTTTTATTCTTTTATACATATTATCTAAATTAATAATTCTATTCTTATTAATAATTAACGCTTGTCTTTCGTTTTCTAAATTAATTTGTTCAACTGATTTTGGTACCCTTTTTATTTCTTGACCTACTAGTCTTAGTTGAGAGTTTTCTTTTTCAATTCTAGATGTTTCTAATTTAGAAATTTCTTCATTTAACAAGTTTTCTTTTTCATTTATATTATTTAATTCATTTGTTAAATCAAATATATTCATATAAACACCTCTACTATATATAGAAATTTTATCATTTTTTATAATTAAAGTAAATAAAAAAGATTTAAAATTAAATCTTTTTTAGTCTTCCCATAAATTATTTGGATATTCTTTTTTTAACACCATTTTCTTAATAGATTTCTTAACTTCAGGAGTATCTTCTTTATATGTAACTCCATGCCATTTTGCTTTTGTATCTAACACTTTTACTTCTTTACCAGTTTTTAAAGCATTTTCTATTTCAACTGGAATTAAGAATTCACATGATTCTAAATTATTCTCATTTTCCCTAAAGAATATATCCATTCTTTCTTTTAAAAATGGGAAAATAGATAAATCAAATGTCAACATATTCATTGATACTAAATCATTTTTATCTACTTTAAATCTTTCATTATCTATTAAAGAAGTTGCATATATTTCATCTTTAACATACTCTAATTTAGATTCATTTATTGATATTAAATTACCATCTTTTTGTTTAATAACTCCTCTTTTTACAGAGCCATTTTCTGTCATAGTATTATTTGCTTTATAACCTATTGTAGAGAATTTATTTTCTCTATCACTTTTAAGAAAATCTCTTGCGACAAGGTATGCATCTCTTCCATAAAAATCATCTGCATTTATTACTAAAAACGGACCAGTTATTTTATCTTTTGCAGCATAAATAGCTTGCGCAGTACCCCAAGGTTTAACTCTATTTTCTGGTATATTTACAAATGATGGAATATCTTCCATTTTTTGAAATACATAATCTACATCAATATATGGTTCAACTCTTTTACCAATAGTATTTTTAAATATTTCATAATTCTCTTCTTTTATAATAAATACTACTTTATCAAATCCTGCCTTTTTAGCATCATAAATAGAATAATCTATTATAAATTCTCCATTAGGTCCCATAGGTTCAACTTGTTTTAATCCACCAAATCTACTACCCATTCCCGCAGCCATAATCAATAATTCCATATTACTCACTCACTTTCTTTATTGCTTTATGATCTTTTAATAATTTCTTTACACCTTCTTTTGTAAATGAAATAGTTGCGATTTTACCATCTATATCAATAACAACACCATTACCATATTTTTCGTGTCTTATTAAATCTCCTCTTTTTAAATCATTATTTGTAATCATATCTTCTCTATTTATCTTTTTAGAGAATATATTTTCTTTCGCATCTTGATCTAATAAATCTTCTCCTATTTCACTTATAAATCTACTAGGTATATTACTAGTTATTTTACCATATAATAATCTACTTCTTGAATTAATTATATATAATTTTTTTCTCGCTCTTGTTATTGCAACATAACATAGTCTTCTTTCTTCTTCAAGTTCTTCTTCACTATTCATAGAATTTAAATGAGGAAATAATCCTTCTTCTACTCCTACTACAAATACATAATCAAACTCAAGTCCTTTAACCGCATGCATAGTCATTAAAGTAACCTTTTCTTCATTATCACTTTGATTTTCAGATGCATCTGTTACTAAACTAATTTCATCTAAGAAATCTTCTAAAGTTACTATTCCACTAACTTCTTCAGCATTACGCGCAATTGATTTAAATTCCTCTAAGTTTTCAAGTCTTATATCTGCTTCTAGAGTCTTTTCACTTTTAAGACTTTCTTTAATTCCAGTTTTATTTAATACAAGTTCTATAAAATCTACTAAAGGCATTTTATCTTTTTCTTTCTTTAAAGATTCAATTATATTTTTAAATTCTAATTCTTTAGAAGACTCAATTGATTCATATAAAGATTTATTTTCATTTCTTGAAACAATACTTAAATTCTCTATTGTTTTTTGACCTATTCCTCTTTTAGGATAATTAATTACTCTAAGTAAAGAAACATCATCTTTTTCATTATGAATAAGTTTTAAATACGCAATTAAATCTTTAATTTCTTTTCTATTATAGAATGCATAAGATCCAACTATTTTATATGAAATATTATTTTGTAAAAATGCTTCTTCAACAGTTCTACTTTGTGCATTTGCTCTATATAAAACACATATTTCATTTGGACTAATCCCATCGCTTATAAGCTTTTTTATTTCTTTAACAACATAATTAGATTCATCTTTTTCATCATATGCTTTATAATATTTAATTAAATTACCATCTTCATTATTAGTCCATAAATTTTTTTCTTTTCTTATTTTATTATTTTTAATAACATTATTTGCTGCTTTTAAAATAGTTTTAGTAGAACGATAATTTTCATCTAATATTACTACTTTCGCATCAGGATAATCTTTTTCAAAATTAAGAATATTTTTATAATCTGCACCTCTCCAAGTAAATATTGCTTGATCATTATCTCCAACTACAGTAATATTTTTATATTTACCACTTATCATTTTACTTAATAAGTATTGAGGTTTATTAGTATCTTGATATTCATCTATGAATACATATTTATATAAATCTTGATATTTTATTAATACATCTTCATGTTCATTAAATAACTTTATTGGTAATAAAAGTAAATCATCAAAATCTATCGCATTACTTCTTTTTAAACTCTTTTCATATTCATCATATACTTTATATACTACTTCATCATAATCTGTGTATACAAATTTTTCATATTCTTTAACAGATACCATTTCATTTTTATTATCAGATATACTAGATCTAATTGCTCTATAATTATATTTATTAGAATCTATATCTAAATCTTTCATTATTTTTTTAATTATTGTTAATGAATCATCCGCATCTATTATAGTAAAATTACTATCATAACCTAGTAATTCATAATTTTCTTTTAATAGTTTTAATCCAAAAGAATGGAAAGTAGAAATTTGTATTAAAAAAGCTTCTCTTCCTATTAAATTATAAATTCTCTCTTTCATTTCTTTAGCGGCTTTATTAGTAAAAGTAATCGCTAATATATTTCTTGGAGAAATATCTTTATGCTCTAAAAGATACATAACTTTTGTTGTTAAAACTCTTGTTTTACCAGAACCCGCACCCGCAAGTACAAGCATTGGTCCATCTATATTTTTTACTGCTTCTAATTGTCTTTCATTTAAGTTTTCTATCATAATATCCTCCAATTTAATTGTATCATAAATAACTCTTTTTTCATATAATACTTTGAAAGGAAGATGAATTTTGAAAAAAATAATTATTGGAGGAGTTCTTTTTGTTCTTGCAGTAATCGGAGTAATATTTATTAATAAAGATATTAATAAAACAAAAAAGAACGAATTAAAAAAAGTTAAAGTCGCAGAGGTTGCGCATTCTTTATTTTACGCACCTCAATATATTGCGATAAAAAAAGGATATTTTAAAGATGAAGGATTAGATATAGATTTAATTCTAACACCGGGTGCAGATAAAGTAACATCTGCAGTTTTATCAAAAGATGTTGATATTGGTTTTTGTGGTAGTGAAGCATCTATTTATGTTTATAACAATAATAAAAAAGACTATATAGTATCATTCGCAGGATTAACTAAAAGAGATGGTTCATTTATAGTAGGAAGAGAAAAAAATAATAATTTTAAATTAAGTGATTTAAAAGGAAAGTATATTATTGGAGGAAGAAAAGGTGGTATGCCTGAAATGACTCTAGAATATACATTAAAAGAAAATAATATTGATATTAATGATTTAACTATTGATACATCAGTTGAATTCGCATCAATGGCTTCTGCCTTTATAGGAGGAACTGGTGATTATGTTACTTTATTTGAGCCAAATGCCACTACTCTTGAAAAAGAAGGAAAAGGATACATAGTAGGATACCTTGGTGAATTTGGTGGTGAAGTACCATATACTTCATATAATGCATTAAAAAGTTATATAAAGAATAATAAAGATACAATAAAAAAATTTACTAAAGCAATTAATAAAGGATTAAAATATGTTCAAAAAAAGGATAGTAAAACAATTGCGAAAGAATTAGTAGAGTTCTTCCCAGATATGACAATAAATGATTTAGATAAAATGATAAAAAGATATAAAGATAATGATGCTTGGAAGAAAAATACTAAAATAACTAAAAAAGAATTTGAACACTTAGAAGATATAATAATCGAGGCAGGAATCATTGATAAAAAAGTACCTTATAATAAATTAATAGATACTAGTTTTAATAATGAGTAATATATTAGAAATTAAAAACTTAAGTAAATATTATCAAACAAAAGAAAAAGAAATACATGTTTTAGATAACATTAATATTAATGTTTTGGAAAATGATTTTTTAGGAATAATTGGTCCATCTGGTTCTGGTAAATCCACTCTTTTATCTATAATTGCGAATTTAGAAGATTATAATAAAGGTTCTATTATAAAAAAAGATAATTTAAAGATTGGATATATGCTTCAAAAAGACTATTTAATGCCCTATCTTACTATATTAGATAATTGTTTAATCGGATTAAAAATTAATAAAAAATGCACAAAAGAAAATATAGAAAAAACTAAAGATATGCTAAATAAATATGGACTAAAAAAATATATAAATAGTTATCCTGATGATTTATCAGGAGGTCAAAGACAAAGAGTCGCACTTATAAGAACTTTAGTTCTAGAACCAGATATATTACTATTAGATGAACCATTTTCCGCACTTGATTATCAAACAAGATTAAATATATCTAAAGATATAAAAAATATAATTAAAGAAGAAAAGAAAACATTAATAATAGTGACACATGATATAAATGAAGCAATTAATATGTGTAATAAAATAATAGTACTTTCAAATACACCCGCTAAAATAAAAGCAATCTATCAAATAGATGAAGATAATAAAGATGAATTATTTCTATATAAAAAAATATGGAGTGATTTAATAAATGATAAGTAGTGAAAGAAAGAAATACTTAAAGAAAAGAAAAAAAGAAAAAATAGAAATACTATTTTTTCAAATATTTATAATTATTTCATTTATTTTGATTTGGGAATTACTATCTAAATTAAAGATAATAGATACATTTCTATTATCATCACCATCAAATATATTAAATACTATAATAAGTTTATTTAAAAGCCATAACTTATTTATACATATTTTTATAACATTAAAAGAAATAATTATTAGTTTTATTTTAGGAAACATTATTGGATTTATAATATCATCTATTTTATGGTTTAATAAAAAACTATCAAAAATATTAGATCCATATCTAACTATTATTAATAGTTTACCTAAAGTAGCATTTGGTCCACTAATAATAATATTAGTGGGCGCAAATACTAAATCTATAATACTAATGTCTTTATTAATATCAAGTATTATTAGCATATTAAATATGAATACATTTTTTAAAAATACTGATAAAAATATGATTAAAATAATTAAAACTATGGGCGGAACTAAATATGATATATTTTTTAGAGTAGTAATTCCAAGTAATCTAAATTATATAATTGATTCATTTAAAGTAAACATCAGCATGTGTTTCGTTGGTGTAATTATGGGAGAGTTTTTAGTATCTAAAGAAGGTATTGGTTACTTAATAAATTATGGTTCTCAAATATTTAATATGAATTTAGTACAAACAGGAATCATATTACTGATTATATTAACTATTATTTTATATTTAATAATCAATTTAATAATAAAAAAAATAAAAAGGTTTTAAAACCTTTTTATATTGTTAAATTATTAAATCTTTTAACACCTTTTCTTATTAATATTAAATATAAAATATAATTTAATAATAAATAGAAAATAGTAATTAATAATAATATTATAT
>AUXO012321125.1_pt1 | contig 19294 bp, 15 predicted proteins | sample 768731 | NCBI WGS metagenome assembly AUXO01 (sample SAMN02715735, study PRJNA202380) | gut metagenome | biome: sheep rumen | host: Ovis aries | place: New Zealand: Palmerston North
TATGAAAAACCTACTAAGTAAACGATTGGGAATCTAATTTATTGATGGTGTTGAATACTTTGTTTTCAAAGGATCCTAATATCTGTAATGTGATGCCCACCTGGGAGATCAGGTTTTAATTCGTTAAGGTTTCTCTTTTGGACTAAAAAGGACCAGCTTTAAGCTAGTCCTTATTTTATTAATTCTTTTATTTTTTCGGTGTTTTTAAAACTTTTTTTAGCAATTTTATCAAGAACTTCTATGCCATGTTTTTTTACTATTTCGGCTCCAACTTTGTCTACGTTTTCGCCGGCACCTTTTGGAATAATAATATTGTATTCTTTGGATAATTTTTCAAATTCTTTAATTAAAATATATCTACTTATAATAGCACCGCAAGCTACTGCTAAACATTGGTCTTCAGCTTTGGTTAAAAAAGTTATATTTTTTTGAATTTTTGGGGCTTCTTTTAAGTAGTTATAATATGTGTAACTTTCAGCAAATTGGTCTACAACAATGTAGTCATAATTATTATATTTTTCAGTTAATGAAAGTAAAACTTTATTATGAAGTATAGCTTTTATTTTGTTTAGATTGATATTTTCGTGATTTTGATTATATTTTTCATTTGTTAAAACCATACTAGAATAGGGAATTCTTTTTTGAATTTCTGGCATTATTTTTATAATATGCTCATCAGTCATTTTTTTTGAATCTTTTACTCCTAATTTTTCTAAAAATGGAATATTTTCCTTGGTAACGTATGCAGCACTTACGACAACTGGTCCAAAATAGTCGCCAGTACCTGTTTCATCGGAACCAATTGCATTTGAATAGTAAATTTTAGGATTTATAATCACTTTATTCTTTTTTTCATGACTGGTTTCTTTAATTTCTAGTTTTTTGTTTGGGTTTAAATGTTTTTCAGTTTCTTTCCATATATTAGCATCAATATCGGCGCTTATTCCTTGAAAAACAACTTTGCCTGATTCATATAAGGTTACAACGGTATCGGCTTCATCTGCTTGAAATATGGCATATGGAGGTGTTTTTAATCTTTTTTTATCTTCAAAGTATTCTTTCATTTTTTCTTTTGTGTTGTCACTAACTTTTAAAGTAATCGTTTTAACTGCTGGTTTTTTCATTAATATCACCTATACATATTTTAACACATTTCTATTTATGATAAAAGTTATTACTTTATTTTTAAATTTAAATATAATATAATTAATGTAAAGGAGGGCATGTATGAGTATTGTTGATGTTTTAATAGTTATATTTATTTTAGCTGGAGCTTTAACAGGATTTAGACAAGGATTTACTAAGAGTTTAGTTAATTTTGTTGGGGTTATTTTAATAATTCTTTTGGCATTTTTATTTAAAAATTCTGTTAGTTTATTTTTGATGAAAATTTTTCCTTTTTTTCCGTTTGGTGGAATTATAAAGGGAGTTACAGTTTTAAATATAGTTTTATATGAAGTGTTAGCTTTTGCGTTAGTTTTTAGTATATTAATGATTGTTTTTAAAATTTTATCGGTAGTTTCTGGAATTTTTGAAAAGATACTTGCTTTTACGATTGTTTTAGGAATTCCTTCGAAAATTTTGGGAATGATAGTAGGAATTATTAAAAATTATGTTATTGTGTTTTTTGTTATGTATTTTTTGGCAATGCCTAATTTTGCAGAAGTGTCTATTGTAAATAATTCTAAATTAAAAGCGCCTATTTTGAAAAATACTCCAGGTCTTTCGTTAGTGGCAGAGGATGCTTTAAAGGTTTTTGATGAGTTTGCAGAATTATCTCATAAATATAAAGATTCTTATGATAATAATGAATTTAATTTGGAAACTTTGGACTTGTTTTTAAAATATAAAGTTACAACAGTTGAAACTGTTAGAGAACTTATTAAGAGTGGAAAAATAAGTATTAATGGAATTGATAATGTTTTAAATAAGTATGAAGTTAATATTTAGGGTGAGCTTTTTGCTCATTCTTTTTTCTTGCTATAGATTTTATAAATTGATATAATATTATCGGTGAGATTATGAAAAAAACTTTTTTGATTTCTTTTATATGTATGTTTTTAGATCAGTTGATTAAGTTTTTTTTATTGAGTATGTTTAAGATTGGCGATAGTATTTCTATTATTAATAATTTTTTAAATATTACTTTAGTTAAAAATACAGGGGCGGCTTTTAGTATTTTAAGGTCTCATGGTTTATTATTAATAATTTTATCGTTGGTTGTTTTATTTTCTTTAGGTTATTATGTTGTTAAATCTAAGGATATTAAAAATTATGAATATATTATTTATGGATTTTTGTCAGGCGGAATATTAGGTAATTTAATTGATAGATTTTTTAAAGGTGCAGTTATTGATTATTTAGATTTTAATATTTTGGGGTATGATGCACCAGTCTTTAATCTAGCAGATATTTGTATAGTTGTTTCAATGATTTTAATTTTAGTTTTAAGTTTAAGGGATGATGGGAATGAAATTTCAAGCAGATGAGGAAATTAGATTAGATAATTATTTATCTAAAAAAATGGACGAGAGTAGAAGTCAGATTAGTAAGATTATTAAAAGTAATAATGTTTTAGTTAATGGTAAAGTTGTAAAAGCTGGTTATAATTTAAAAATTGGTGATATAATAGATGTCAGTTATGAAAAAGGCGATGATTCTATTACTCCTGAACAACTTGATTTAGATATTGTTTATGAAGATGAAGATGTTATTGTTGTTAATAAGGCAAATGGGGTAGTGGTTCATCCGGCTCCTGGAAATTATCATGGCACTTTGGTTAATGGCCTTTTATACCATACTAAACTTAGCGATGTCAATGGTGATGCAAGGCCAGGTATTGTACATCGAATTGATGCAGATACAACTGGACTACTTATGATAGCAAAAAATAATAAAGCTCATGAAATTTTAGCTAAGGAACTTGCTTCTAAAAAGACGTTTAGAAAATATGTGGCGTTAGTTTGGGGCAATATAAAAAATGATAGTGGAACTATTGATGCACCGATAGGTAGGTCTTTAAAAGATAGAAAAAAAATGGCTGTTACTTCCGGTGGAAAAGTTGCAGTTACGCATTTTAAAGTATTAAAAAGGTTTAACAATGCGACTTTGGTCGAACTTAAATTAGAAACAGGTAGAACACATCAAATTAGAGTTCATATGGATTATATTGGGTATCCAGTAGTTAATGATCCAGTTTATGGAGGACGTAAATTGTTTGATGATTCTGGGCAGTGTTTGCACGCAAAAACGTTAGGTTTTGTCCATCCTAAGACAAAAAAATATATGGAATTTGATAGTGAGCTTCCAGAATGCTTTTTAAATATATTAAAACAGTTTGAATAGTGGTGATATTATGAATGAAATAGTAATTGATAAACAAGAAGAGCTTGTTATGAAACTTCTGCATTATTTTATTACGGAAAAAGGATATAATCCGGTTATTATCAAAGGCGTTCAAAATGAAATATGGCTTGAAAATTTAGATAATGATTATCGAATTATAAGAATTGTATCAGGTTATATTCATAATGATGAACAGTTTAAGTTTGATTTATTTAAGACTAAAACGTTAATTAAATCAATTAAGAAAAAAACTTTATCATTAAAATTAAAAGCTATTAGTATTTTTGTTAATTTGGGTGATAATGTTAATGTTGATAGTTTTAAAGAAAATAATATTGATTTTGCTTGTATAAAAAGTACCGATGATTTAAATAAGTATAGGTTTGTTATTGATAATTTCCCTGATATTGCTGAGGATACTAATTTTAAAGAGGATGGTTTTGAATTGTTTCTTAAAATTACCGATGATATTAATAAGAAAAATGAGGAAGATGCTAGAATGAATGAGGACGTTTTTAAAATGAAAAAGCCATATATAACTTATGGGCTTCTTATAATTAATATTATTTTATTTATTGTCAGTTGTTTTTATAATATGACGCCTTTTGCGGTTAATAGAACATTTATTGTAAACGGTGAGTATTATAGACTTATAACAGGAATATTTTTACATAATTCGATATTACATTTAATTTTTAATTGTTATGCATTGTATGTTATTGGAATTCAACTTGAAAGTTTTCTTGGAAAATGGAAGTATTTGACTGTTTATTTATTAAGTGGTCTAGCTGGTAGTATGCTTTCAATTTTCTTTAATAGTGGTTATAGTATAGGTGCTTCTGGGGCAATATTTGGCATGCTTGGTTCGCTTACTTATTTTGGATATCATTACAGAGTTTATTTGGATAGTGTCGTTAAATCACAAATTATTCCTCTTATAGTTTTTAATTTGGTTTTAGGTTTTACTTTCCCTTATATTGATAATTGGGCTCATATTGGTGGTTTAATAGGTGGGGTTCTTTCAACTATGGCTGTTGGTATTAAATATAAATCAACTAAATTTGAAATGGTAAATGGTGTTATATTATATTTGATTTATATTTTGTTTATTGGCTATATGGTATTTTTTAAATTATCTTAATGTAAAAAAAGCTTTTAATTAAAGCTTTTTTTGTTTTCCTTTTGTTTTAATTTTTTCTTTTTTTTGCTCAAAAATCATTAAAACTGTATTTTTTCCTTTGTCCAAAGAAAGGTTTATTTGTTTGTTTTCATTTTCTTTTTCTTCTGCTTTTTTTGTTTTATTTGTTGCTTCAAGCTTTGCTTTTTCTTCTTTTGGCTTTTGACTTGCCTCTTTATATTCTTTTAAATTTATTATTTCTAATGGAATAGTTGATGCGCTAAATATATTGCTTAATAACATAATCTTATCTGGATTTATGGTATTTAGTCCTTGCTTTTTCATGGCAATGCTTAAATAGCCTAGTCCAAGGCCAATGGAGAGGGGCCATGTTTTTATTTTTCCTAAAAAGGAGCTTTTAGGATTTTTCCCTTCCATGTAAGCTTTGCTGTTTATATAAGATATTTGACTTTCTAGGGCGCCATTTATTATAAAAATAGGAGCTTTTGGAAGAACGCCTAATATAAGATTTATAGAAAAGAATTTATCTGATATGGCATCAATTAGGGCACCTTCTTCTGAATCCACTTTTAAAAATCTGGCTATTTTTCCATCTAGAAAATCTGAAATACCAATTAGGCCTATGGCCGAAAATAATGTAGATGTTTTTGTACCTGTATAAATCATTATTGGTATGGCATAGCTACCTATAACTCTAGAAAAGCTTAGCCAGTTTGGTATTAAAGCTAATTTGTTTTCTGGGGTTAATAGAGCTTTTTTAATGCTATTTTTTATTTGTTTCTCATTCATAATATCCCTTCTTGCTTTAAATATATTATCATATTTATTTGTTTGTGTAAATATATGTATAATTATACTTTATTATTATATAAGTATATTGTTTTTTTGATATAATTATTATAGATAAGGAGGTATGCTATGAAAAGACTTTTTAAACTTTTTATATTTTTGCTAGTACTTATGCCTTTTTATAGTGCTAAAGCGGTATCTTCTTATTCTGTAGAAATGGTTAGTGCATCTTCAGGAAATAGAGTTATAGGAACATATGGAAGCTATGCTGAAGCTTTTAATGTGATGAACAGTCAAAATTCATCAGAGAGTGTAGTTGCAACTATTTATAAAGATGGTATTCCGGTTGATGCTAAGTATGCAATTTTTAAATTTAAACCTAGCGGTAAAAACACTTATTCACTTTACCGAGACAGTAACTCTGCGAGTGCTTATACCTCTATTAATTCTTCTTATGGAATAGATGCTGCTGTTTTGGGGTATGCGGATAATGGCCGGGTAAAAATTATGATTAGTGGTTTTACTGGCTGGACGGATATTAATAATGGTGTAGTTACGCCAATTTCTCTTTTGGGCGGCAATATGATTAATATAAATGGTACTGGTGTTAATTTAAGAAGTGATCATTCTACGAGCTCTTCGGTGGTGGCAGCAATTACCGGTAGTTATAATTTTAATTATACTGATACTTATAAAGATTCTAACTATACTTGGTATAAGATAAATTATAATGGAACTGTGTGCTGGGCAGCAGGTGGTTACTGGGTTACGCCTTATAATAGTTCTCTTGGAACGTATTATAAGCATTATGGACCAAGTGGCAATTTGATACATCATTTTACGACTTATGGTGGGGTAGATTATGCGGATAGTTTTACTAATTTGGGAACTGCGCCATCATATATGGTTAAAGATGTTTGGTATTATAGTTTTGATGGAAATTATTTTTATTCTAATTTAACAAGTATGCTTGATGACTACAGGAGTGGTGGTTATTCCAGAAGTATTAATAGGGATAATCCTCATTATGCATATTATGTATATTTGACTTCTAGATCGACTACTGGCTATACGGCTGCTGATTTTGATAGTGTAATTGCTTCTAAATATAATTCTTCACAGTCTAAGATGTATGATACAGGAGTTTACTTTAAAGAGGCAGAAGAGAAATATGGGACTAATGCGCTTCTTGCATTTTCTGCGGCATTAAATGAAAGCAATTGGGGGACTAGTACAATTGCGATGAATAAAAATAATCTATTTGGTTACGGAGCGGCTGATAGCTGTCCTTATGAGTGCGCTTATTCTTACAGTTCGCCTAGAGATTCTATTATGGATTATGCGTCTAAAAGTTCAGCTTCGTATGAAAATGCGTCGGGAAAATATTATAATGGTAGTCATTATGGTAATAAATCTAGCGGTAAAAACGTTTATTATGCAACTGATCCTTACTGGGGTGAGGTTATGGCTTCTAATGCTTTTAATAGGGACAAAAGTTTCGGCGGCAAAGATTTTAATTCAAACACTATAGGGGTTACTAAAAAAGGCGTTAGTGGGGTAGTTGTTTATAAAGAGCCTAATACAGATTCTTATCTTTATACAATGAAAAATCCTAAAAGAAGTGATCCTGTTTATGATTTTTCGGTAAATATTATCGATAAAGTTACGAGTGATGGACAAGAATTTTATAAAATATATACTGATTTGGAAGCTGGAAATGCCCAGTTTGGATATGTTTTAGCTAATAATTTTTATGTTTCAAATGCACAGCCTATAATAAATGCATCTGATAAAACTATTACTTTAGGCACTGACTTTAATTATTTAGATGGTGTTAGTGCTTTGGATAGAGAAAATGGCGACTTGACTAGTAAAATTACTTATAGTGGTGCGGTTGATGTAAATAAAGCTGGTGATTATAAAGTAACTTATACTGTTACTGATAATAGTAATTTTCATGTGAGTAAAAATGTAAATATTAAGGTAGTTGGAAATGATGATGCTGTAATAACCGCTTCGGATAGGGAAGTATTGCAGTTTGATGAATTTGATTATATGGAAGATGTTAAGGCTAAAGATAACAGCGGTGATTTAACTGACTTTATTACCTATGAGCAAACTGTCGATGTTATGAATCCAGGTGTATATGATGTTATTTATAAAGTTAGTGGTTCAAATGGTAAAATTATTACGAAATCTGTAAAAATTACTGTTGTTAAGGACGAGCTTCCTACTATTAATGCTAGTGATAAGGAAACTGTTTTAGGCAAAAATATTTCACTTCTTGATGGGGTTAAGGCTTATGATAAGGAAGACGGGGATATAACTAATAAAATAGTTATCGAAAGTAATAATGTTAATTTTGATTCTACTGGTGAATATAGTGTTGTATATTCGGTTAGTGATAGGCATAATCAAAAGACTGTTAAGTCTATAAATGTTAGTGTTCAAGAAAAAAAATTAATTAAAGGCACGTCAGAGTTTTATTTTGATAGTTTAACCAATGTTAATGGTAATTTACAGATAAAGGGTTATGATATTATAAAAGAGGTAAATAATACTTTAGATGCTGAAATTAAATACGAATTAATTTTTAAAAATACTTTAAATGGTAATGAATATGTTCAAGCACTTTCACGAATTACAAAAGATCTTTTGCCTTATAAAGATAATGGTAAGGATTATACGTATTCTTGGTTTATTGGTGATATTGATTTTACTGATATACCTCAAGGTGATTATATTGCATATTTAAAAGCAATTTCAAATGATTATTATGTTCAAGATATTGTTAGTAATAAGCTTTTAAATGAGCAAGTTTCTAATTATTCTAAGGATGGCAAATATATTACTATTACTAATGATTATGTTAATAAAAATACTCCTGTAGTATTTTCACTTCGTAATAGTCAAATTGGTAAAAAGGAAACATCAGCTTTTACTAATCAATATAGTTTTTTAGATAATATTTTTCTTGAAGATGGAAAGCTTTATTTAAAAGGGGCTTCGTATTCTTCTGGTGTTGATTTAAGAAAAGGTGCTAATTTAGTTAGAAATATAATTTTTGAGAATCAAGATACTTTTGAGATTTATTCTTATAATTTGGGATATTTAGAAAAAGGTCCTTATGTTATTAGTCTATATGGTAGTGATAAGTTTGGTAAAGATAAAGATCTTGCTTGGTATGAAAACACTATTGATTTAAAAGATTTACCAAAAGGTAATTATACTATTTATATAGCTAATAAATCTAATATTTCTGATTTTGGCGAGTTAAAAGATATGCTTATGTATGTAGATTTTTCTAAAATTGCTAATACATATAATGGTAAAGATTATAAATTATCACTTAACAAAAATGTTCGTTATAGAGTCGAATTATCAATAAAATAGGAGATTTATCTCCTTTTTTTTATCAAAAAAAGAAGTTCGTTTGAACTCCTAACTATTTTTTACGATTTTAACTATCAAGGGGTTACAAGTACTAGCTGATTTACCATTTATTTCCCTCGAATTTAGGATAAATCCGTCGGTTCCATTATCGCTGGAAGTGTATTCACATTTTATGGCATTTCCATATTTACTTTTTAGTGTTGAACAAGTTCCTGCAGGATCGTTTGCTTTTATTTCGCTGCCATTTAGTCTGATAACAACTGTTTCGCAGTTGTTTTGATTACTGTTTGTATTTGTTTGACTATTTTGATTTGTTTGATTATTTTTTGCTTGAGCGTTTTGTTTTGCAGTAGCTATTTCAATATTTATCGTTTGTTTTTTTGATATTTCTGTACCTTCGGTAATGCTTTGTTTTATAGCGGTGTTTTCTTTCTTTTCTGATCTTGTGTTTGTAAATGTACAAGTTATTCCTAGGCTATTGCATTCTTTTTGAATTTCGGTTTTGGTTTTTCCGATAAAGTTTGGAACTTTTATTGCTTTTCCTTTTGATATATAGACGATGATTGGATTTTCTTGATTTACTGTATCATTTTCGTTTACTGAGAATTTTATTATGTTATCTATTGCTATTTCGTCATTAAATTCTTCTTTTATTTCATATTTAATATTATAAGTGGTGGCCCATGTTATAAATGAATTTAGTTCTGAGAACTTAGGCATAACTAGCTTTCCTTTAGAGAAGGTAACACTTATTTTTGTTTCTTCTTCAATGATATCTCCAGCTTTACAATTTGATGATATTATTAGTCCTTTTTTTATTTCATTATCGTATTTGTCTGAATATTCAATTTCTAAATTATTTTCTATGGCCCATTTTGTTACATCTTCATAGGTCATATTTTTTAATTCTGGGACTTTTATTTCTTTTCCTTTTGATATTGTTAGTATTATTTTGTCATTTGGACTTATTTTACTATTTTTTTGAGGGTCTGTTTTAATTATTTTTCCTCTTTCGATTTTATTTGAAAATTCGTATTTTAATTCATATGTGATTCCGTGTTTTCCTAAGTACACTTCGGAATTTAATAAGTTTTCGTTTTTTAAATCTTTTAGATTAATTGGAGTTAATTTTGATTTATCTCCTAATGAAGTGGTAACAACTAATTTATCATTTCTTTTAATTTTTCCAGTTATACTTTGTCTTATTATGATATTATTTTCTATTTCTTTATTTTCTTCAAATATAAATTGAACGTTGTTTAGATGGTTTTTGTTTATAAATTTAAGTGCATCTTCTGAATTCCAGTTTGTCATATCTGGAATAATTATTTCTTTTGTATAGTCTGGTCCTTTTGAAATTGTAAAACCTATTTCTTTTAAGTTTTTGAGTAGAGTTTTGGGTGTTTTTGTTTGATTAATTATGTTATATTTTTTTATATTGTCGCTATAGTCAAATGTTTCTTCGTGTTTAATATTATTACTTTTTGTCCAGGTAAGTACGTACGTCAAACTTTTATTGTAAAAATCTGGCAAATACTTTTGGACTGGAAGGCTAATTATATTTGAAAGGTATAATACATTAAAAATAATTGTTATTATTATTAATATGCTGGTAAAGATTGTATTACCTGATTTTTGTTTTCTGTTTTTTTTGAAGCTTATAGTAAAATTTAATATAATTAGCAGTATTAGTATGGCATTTATAATTTCATATGTTTCATCGATTCTGTTTGTGGAATCGATAATCAGAAATGCAGAAAAAATAAAAGCAAACACTAACATTATTGAAAGTATTATATTAGTAAAAAGTGGCTTTTTATTTTTTTCTTCATAAAGTATATTTTTAAGTTCTTCTACGTCATATTTTTGTTTCATATTATCACCTTACTATTTATTATACATCATTTATATTTTAGATGGTAGCTTTCTTTTATATTGTTTTACTCTTATTTACAGGGGTTTATTATTTGTTGACTTTAAAACTAGCATAAGTTATAATTTAAGTGTTGGAAAATGTTTCTAAGGAAGGGTGATATTTATGGAATTAAAAGGAACAAAAACTTTTAAAAATTTAGAGACAGCATTTGCTGGTGAAAGTGGGGCAAGAAATAAATATACTTATTTTGCTTCTGTTGCTAAAAAGGAAGGCTACCAGCAAATAGCTTCTATTTTTGAGGAAACCGCTAATAACGAAAAAGAACATGCTAAAATGTGGTTTAAGTTATTAAATGGAGGAACCGTTAGTGAAGGCTTAAAAGTATCTACTATAGAGGCTTTAGAGATGGCAGCTGGCGGTGAAAATTATGAGCATACAACTATGTATAAGGAGTTTGCTTTAACTGCTAAAGAGGAAGGGTTTAATAATATTGCTTTTCTCTTTGAAAAAGTAGGTGAAATTGAAAAACATCATGAAGAAAGGTTTAACAAGCTATTAGAGTCTGTTAAAGAAGAAAAAGTATTTAAGTCTGAAGCTCCTAAAATGTGGGTTTGTCGTAACTGTGGTCATGTTCATTATGGCGAGGAAGCACCTAAAGTTTGTCCAGTATGTGCACATCCACAAAGCTATTTTGAAGTTATGGCTGAAAACTATTAGTCCTTTTGGGACTTTTTTATTTGATATTTAATTATCTTTATGGTATGATTTAGTTAGACATTTATATAAGGAGGTAAATTAATGAAGGGAATAATTTTAGCGGGGGGTTCTGGAACTAGATTATATCCGATTACTGAAGGCACTAGTAAACAGCTAATTCCGGTTTATGATAAGCCAATGATTTATTATCCTTTATCTGTTTTAATGGAAGCCGGCATAAAAGATATTTTAATTATTACTACGCCTAGCGATCAAGAAAACTTTAAAAGGCTGCTTTCTGATGGGAAACAATTTGGCATTAATATTAGGTATGCGGTTCAGCCAAGTCCAGATGGTCTTGCTCAAGCTTTTATTATTGGCGAAGATTTTATTAATGGTGAAGCTTGTGCGATGGTTTTGGGTGATAACATCTTTTACGGTAGTGGCCTTAAGGGAATATTAAAAGAAGCTATAAAAAATACTAAGGATAATAAAGCTACAATATTTGGGTATCAAGTAAAAGATCCTCAAAGATTTGGTATTATGGAAATTGATGAGTCAGAGTCTGGCACTTATGTTTTAAGTGTTGAAGAAAAACCTAAGGAGCCAAAGAGTGATTATGCAATTACTGGCTTGTATTTTTATCCTAAAGGGGTAAGCGAGATGGCTAAGGATGTAAAACCTTCTGATAGAGGGGAACTTGAAATAACTACTTTAAATGATATGTATTTAAAACAAGGAGATTTAAAGGCTTGTCTTTTAGGTGATGGGTATACTTGGTTTGATACTGGTACTTTTGATAGTTTGCTTGATGCATCTAATATGATTAGAACAGTTGAAGATAATAGAGATAGCATAGTTTGCTCACCTGAACTTATTGCTTATAATAATGGCTGGATTAGTAGTGAACAACTTGAAGCTAGAGCTAAACTTTTAAGTAAAAATTCTTATGGTAAAAGATTAAATAAGGCGCTTATAAAAAGGAGATAATTTATGAAATTTTTAATTACTGGTTTTAAGGGACAGCTTGGGTATGATATAAATAGAGAACTTGTTAAACGTGGCTATACTGATATTTTAGCATTAGACAAAGATGAGATGGATATTACTGATAGAGATGAAGTCTTGAGAATTGTTAAGGATTATAACCCTGATGTTATTTTTCACTGCGCAGCTTGGACTGCTGTTGATAAAGCTGAAGAAATGGCAGATGCTTGTCATAATGTAAATGTAATTGGTACTAAAAATATGGTAGATGCTTCTCTTGAAGTTGGAGCTAAAATAATATATATGTCGACTGATTATGTTTTTGATGGAACTAAAGACGGCATTTATACTGAAGATGATTTAGTAAATCCTCAAAGTGTTTATGGCAGGACAAAATTTGAAGGTGAAGAAGAAGTACGTAGAAATCCTAATCATTTTATTACAAGGATTTCTTGGGTATTTGGAATTAATGGTGGTAATTTTATAAGAACAATGCTTAAGCTTTCTGACAATCATGACACGTTAAATGTAGTTGATGATCAAATTGGAAGTCCTACTTATACAGTTGATTTAGCTAGGCTTTTGGTCGATATGAGTGAGACTGATAAATATGGTACTTATAATGCAACTAATGAAGGATATGTTTCATGGGCAGATTTTGCTGAATATATTTTTAAGGTTAATAATAAGAATGTTAAGGTTAATCATGTATCTACAGAAGAGTATTTAGAATTAACTGGTACTGTACAAGCTTATCGTCCTCGAAATTCTAGACTTTCTAAAGAAAAGTTAGTTTTAAATGGATTTGATAAACTTCCTAGCTGGGAAGATGCTACTATTAGATATAGTGAAGAGCTAAAAAAAGAAAAGGTTTTAAGGAGATAATTTATGAAAATATTAGTAACAGGTGGTGCCGGTTTTATCGGCAGCAATTTTATGCATTATGAAGTTAATAAATATCCGAATGATGAGTTTGTGTGTTTGGATGCTTTAACTTATGCAGGTAATTATAATAACATTAAAGATTTAGATGGAAAAAGTAATTATAAATTTGTTTTAGGTGATATTACTGATAGAGAGTTTGTATTTAAATTATTTAATGATGAAAAATTTGATATTGTTATAAATTTTGCGGCTGAAAGTCATGTCGATAATAGTATTAAAAATCCTGAAAAATTTATTGATACTAATATTAAAGGAACTTTAGCTTTGCTTGATGCATGTAGAGAGTATGGCATAAAGAGGTATCATCAAATATCTACAGATGAGGTTTATGGTGATTTGCCTTTGGATAGACCTGATTTATTATTTACAGAGGAAACTCCTATCCATACATCTAGTCCATATTCAACATCTAAGGCTTCTGCTGATCTTTTAGTTATGGCTTACAGACGAACTTTTGGTGTTCCGGTAACTATTTCTAGATGTTCTAATAATTATGGACCTTATCAATTTCCTGAGAAATTGATTCCGGTTGTTATTTCTAAAGCTTTAAATGATGAACCTGTTCCTGTTTATGGAGCTGGCGCTAATGTTAGAGACTGGATACATGTAATTGATCATAATATTGGTGTTGATTTGATTGTAAGAAATGGCAAAGAAGGAGAAGTTTATAATTTAGGTGGGCACTCTGAAAGGACAAATTTAGAGGTTGTTAAGACTATTTTGAAACAAATGGGTAAGTCTGAGGATTTAATCACTTTTGTTGAAGATAGAAAAGGTCATGATCTAAGATATGCGATTGATTCTTCTAAGGTAGAAAATGATCTTGGATGGAAACTTACGTATAATTTCGAAGATGGTATTAAGGAAACTGTTGATTGGTATTTAAATAATCAAGAGTGGATAAATGATATTAAAAGTGGTGAGTATAAAAATGCTTATCAAAAATCTTTAAGAAAATAGGTGATATTATGGTAAAAAAAATTGAAACTAATTTACAAGATTGTTATATATTAGAACCTGATAGATTTGGTGATGATAGAGGTTATTTTAGTCCATATTTTATTCAAGAAGACTTAAATAATTTAGGTATTAAATTTGAAAGAGTTGTTCAGGCTAATCGTAGTAAGAGTTCTAAAGGTGTAGTTAGAGGCCTTCATTTTCAAAAAGATCCTAAATGTCAAGCAAAAATTGTTGAAGTAATTAGTGGGGCTGCAATAGATGTAGTTGTAGATATAAGAGAAGGCTCTCCAACTTATGGTGAAAGCACTTCAGTTTTGCTTACACCTGATAATAATAGACAATTATTTGTTCCTAGAGGGTTTGCACATGGATTTATTAGTTTAGAGGATAATACTATTTTTCAGTATTTAATCGATAATGATTATGCCCCTGAAATGGAAGGCGGTATATACTGGAATGATCCAGAACTTGGCATTGATTGGGAAGGAATGTTTAATGAATATGGCATTGATAAACCTTTAACTAGTGAAAAAGATGCTAGGCACTTAGTTTTATCAAAGAGCCCTAAATATTTTAAATATACTAAATAAGCGACATATTTGTCGTTTTTTTATTTAAATTTATGGATTTATTTAGTTATATTTGATAAAATATTATTAGAATGAGGATAAGTTTTGTGGCTGATTAAAATTTTTAGAAAGTATTAAGGTATAGCTTATGGAAAATAAGGGTATGATTTCAGTTATAATACCAACTTATAATAGGGCAAAGTTGGTAGTAAAATCTATAAGGAGCGTTTTAGATCAGACTTATAAAAATATTGAGGTTATTGTTATCGATGATAATTCTAGTGATGACACAAGGAAGCGAATTAAAAAAATTAATGATAAACGATTAAGATATTATAAATTGAGAAAAAATCATGGAGCTTGTTATGCCAGAAATATGGGAATTAATAAAGCTAGGGGAGAATATATTGCTTTTCAAGATTCCGATGATATATTTTATAAAGAAAAATTGGAATTACAATTAAATAATTTAATTAAGAATAATTCTTATTTAGATTTTTGTAAGTTGCATGTAAATGTTGATAACAATTGTTGGGAATTTCCAGGTATTAATGAAGAAAGAAATATTGTTAAAGGTAAAATATTAGATGAGCTTTGTAATGGTAACATTATCAGTACGCAAGCTATATTAGTCAAAAAAGCAGTTTTAGTTGATATTATGTTTGATGAAACGCTTCCTAGGTTTCAAGATTATGACTTAGTACTGAGAATTGCTTCTAAATATAAGATATCTTATACTAAACTGGTTTTGGCCGAGGTGTATAGGCAAAATGATAGTATTAGCGCTTCTGATGTTAAGTTAAAAGATGCTTGTTTTAAGATGTTTAAAAAGAAGTATAATTTAAATAAAAATCAGCAATTTATTTTTGAAAAAACTTTATTTTCTTTTCTTATAAAAAATGAGCGTGATAAGGTTACAGAAATAAGTGATAAATATGAAAAATTAATGTTTGAATATACTAGCTTATCTAATAATTATTCCCAATTACAGGCTAAATATGACAAATTATATGAGTGTTATAGCAATAGATTTATTATTAAAATTTCAAGATTTATTAATAGGATAATTAGACTAAAAAAATAAAAACCTTTTAAGGTTTTTATTTTTTTATCATTTTACGAAATTTTATTAATTTTTTTGTAATTTTATTATTTTTACCAAGCTTTTTTTTAATCTTTCTTCTTAAGGCAACTCTGTTAAAGAATACATAATAAAATATTTTTATTAATTTATTTCTGTTGGCAACTTGTAAGTTATAAAAATTTTGAGTTATTGATTCAAAGGTTATATCTTGTTTTTTGTTAGTTGTTAGGCAAATATCTGTCCAAATTTTTTCAATATCTATATAGTTGTTTATTGAATCTTCAAATATTAATCCTTTAAACACTAATTTGTCATATGCTTCAGATGCATGCATATAATATTCAAATGGAAGCGACATGTAATAATTTGGAAAGCATAAATCTTCTAGCATATCACCATAGTTATCTAACATATCTTTAGTAAAATTTATTGCATTTTGTTGTATTAAATCAATAATCCATTTTTCATAATAATTTATTTTATTATTTTCATAAATTGGCTTTACATCATTTATTATTTCATATTTTATACAGCTTCCTGTAAGTTCAGATAAAATATATTCTCTTAAAAGGCCGGTAAATCGTGGTTTAAAATCATAAAATGTTTTTAATTTAAATGTATCTTTTGAATAATTATATCCATCGTCGTTGTTAGTATGTATGAAGAAGGTATCTATAGGTTTTTCTAATATTGAACTTAATGTTTTTTCTGGTTTTCCACTATAACCAATGTCAAAATTCGCTGCTTTCCCTTCGTAGAAATGCGAAAAATATTTTTTGATTGTCTCTCTATTTTTATTCATTTTTTCTTCATCAATATTCGGAATAATATTATTTATAATAAATTGTGAAAATTCAGTTTTTGTTTTAAACATTTTTTTTGTGTTGTTTGGTGTTTTTTTCATTATTGATGTTAAAATGTTATATATGTCATAAGGCGATGTGTGGTCATAAGCAAAATAATTTAGTAAACCAATAAATTCTTCTTTAGTTTCAAATGAAAATGGTAGTAGTGCCTTTCTTGAAATTGGTAGATAATTTGTTTTTATTTTATTGTTAAAATATGTTTTGAAAATTTCAAATTCTTTTTTTATTAAGTATCCATCTCTAGCCATGAATGTTAGCGAATCATAATCTAATACGTTATCATATATCCATTTTGTAACTGCGAATGTATGCATACCAAGTGCAAAATATCCGATGTACGCTGGATCACAATTAAATGTTGATTTTTCTTCAAATGATGTAAATGGATTATCAAAAAATTTGTTAGCAACTAAAGCTAATGAATTTCTGATTCCAGAATATGAAAGGAATACGCTAGAGTCAACATAGTAAGAATTGTTAGAAAAAATGCTATAAATTTTTGGCCATAAAATATCAGTTGCTTTCGGCAATTGAATACTATTAATTTTATTTTTTTGTGCATTTTGGCAGTCAGATACATAATTGTCACCAATATGGATAATTGAATGGTCTTTTTCGTTTTTAAGTAAAATTGCATACAGATTTCCAGTAGCTTTTGATACTTTTTCTTCGCTTGATAGGTATATTTTATCGATATTAATATATCCGTTTTTTTGTAAAAGTTTTTGTATAATTTCTTTTGGCATATATATATCAGAAGTTATAATAACTCGTTTGTTTAAATATTTTGCAAGATTAAATAAATTTTTCCCACTTTTTCTTGGATAACAATATTTTAATTCTAATTCAATTTCATATTGTTTTAACTCATTAGTTATTTTAGTATTAATATTATAGTTTTTTGATATATAATTATATATTTCATCTAATGTTATCTCTTCATAATTGTTTTTCTCTTTGACAATTTTTCGGCAAATATGTTCGGCTTCTTCACGAATCGTTGAAAATGATGTATTATTTTTACTTAAATCATTAAATTTTTTATTTAATAGTTTAAATAAGTCTTTAGGCTCGTAAAATGGTCTTAATATTAATGTATCAAATATATCAAAGCTTACGGTATTACTTTTAATTATTTGACAAATTATTTCTTCATAACCATTATTATACAGCGTTGTCGTGTTGTAAAAATTTGTTTGATTTTTATATTCAAAGGTTGAAATATTTTGATTTTTTTCATATAAAATGGTTAATAAATTTTCCTTTTCTTTTTTATTTAATTTTGAATTAATTACGTTGTTATACCATATTCTTAAGTATATGTTGTACCATGTTTCAAATTCATCTTTATATTTCAAATATATGTCGACTTTTTTCATAAAGTTTTTTACAAATTCAAAACTTGTAATTAAGTCATTTATGTTTTTGTTAAATTTATTGTAATTTACTTTAACAAGGGATGTAGATGAGCTATTATTAGTACAGTAATAATAATTGGCATATTCATTAAAAATGATTTTTTTACAGAAGTAAAAGAGCACAGTGGAGAATGCAAAATCTTCTGTCATTATTAGATTTGTTTTTATTTCATCATAATATTTTCTTGCCTTTTTCCATAGTTCTATTTTATATAATTTGTTCCAAATAGTGTGCCAGCGATAGTTTAAACCTCTTTGCGCAAAATAATTTTTTAGACAATTTTCGTCTAATATTTCATCAATATGAAATTCAAACAGATTATATATTCTTTGTTCATTGTTATCTTCTAATATGGTATTACTGAAGATCATATCAGCGTGTTTTTCTTCCATATCATACACTAGACTTCTGATATAGTCTATAGAAATGTAGTCATCACTATCGACAAAGCATATATAGTCACCTGTACTATTATCTGCGCCACTTATTCTGGCATGAAATAAGCCTTTGTTTTTTTCGTGAGTGATAACTTTTATTTTATTTGACTTTTTTTTATAGTTTTCAAGAATTTTTTCCATTCCGTTTGGTGATGCATCGTTAACTAAAATGATTTCTATATTTTTATATGTTTGATTTAATAAACTATCTATACATCTATCTATATATTCTTCCGTTCCGTAGCATGGAACAATAATTGATACTTTCTTATCCATGATTTCCTCCTTATTTAAGCTCTTTATAATTATAACAAAATTTTTGATTTTTTCATAATATTTTAATTAAATTGTAGCATTTTGTATTTTGTTCTGGTTATGTTATAATCAATTATGTGATAAGGTGTGAGTGTATGAAAAAAAAGTTAAGTATATTTATTATTTTTGTTTTGTCTTTTCCAATAAATGTTTTTGCATTTGAAGAACCATATGATGATGTTAATGCGAATTCTACGGTTGTTAGTGAAACTGTGGTAGAAAAAGATGCGGAATATCAATTGGAAAAAACTACACACGAAGAAGAAAATGAACTCAAATTAGATATAACAGCTGAGGCTCAAAACTCTAGTGAATTTAAATTAGATGAAACTGCTGTAAATGAGAAATTTAATTCTGATGAAGAAATTTCAAATGTCACTTTAGTAAGCAATCGGAACGGCTGGATTACTGAGAATGGTGAAAAATATTATTATGTTGATGGTACTTTATTAGAAGGATTTAATACAGTAGATGG
>AUXO013995322.1_pt1 | contig 19292 bp, 14 predicted proteins | sample 768731 | NCBI WGS metagenome assembly AUXO01 (sample SAMN02715735, study PRJNA202380) | gut metagenome | biome: sheep rumen | host: Ovis aries | place: New Zealand: Palmerston North
TTTTTTTAAGCTTATTATATGATTCTTCAGATAACTTAACTGTCTTCATTAGATATTAAACATTTTTTCAAGTGTCTGGATGTCATCGTCATCAATTTTAAAAAATGTGTTTGCAATATCATCAGACGGATTATCTACATCGTCATTCGTAATGACATATTCTTTTGTTGTAGGCTCATCATTATCTGCATATGTTTCATATCCACCTTGTTTTGCTTTCTCAGCCCAAAATTCATTTGGCTTAACATTAAATGGATATGAATCTAGAGAGCGTAGGTTCAATTTCTCTGTTTGAGTAGGATTCCTTTTCTCGAACTCTGCCTTTAATGACTCAATCTCGCTATTATTACTATCGACTTTAGATAAAAGATTGTTAATAGTGTCTATTAGAGTATCAATTCTTGTATCTACTTTTGACAAATCTCTTCCAATGTGGTTTTGTTTAACATTAAGTTTATCTTGTGCTTTCGTGAGTCCGTCAATATCGATAGTTTCTCCATCATCTTCTGGTTCTTCCCCCATAGGGTCATTCATGTCCATATCAGCCATAGGGTCAGTATCACCCATTGCATTTGGGTCAGCACCACCAGTTGCATTAGGGTCTCCAGCCATAGGGTCATTCATACCCCCTCCCATAGCATTAGGGTCTTGACCACCCATAGCGTTTGGGTCTTGAGGCATACCGCCACCCCCCATAGGGTCAGCACCACCCATTGCATTAGGGTCTTGTCCATCCATAGCGTTTGGGTCTTGCATATCTTCACCCTCTTCGTCTATCTCCTCTTCTGGTAAAACTGTTGGTATATATGCCTCACTGAGACGCATGAAATGTTCATGTGCCTCAAATAGATTATTTTCTTTAAGATACTTAACGTTAGTTGCCATTGGTATATTAGTCGTTCAATAGTTCTTTATTATCCTCTGTTAAAATTGTCTTTGAACTCTCAGTTCTTTCGATGAGTCCTTTATCCTTCTTAACCCTTCTTACTGAAGGTGCTGGCTGTTCTGTATTATTAAGAACAGACTGAGCCATTGCTATTTTTTCACTAGTTGTCATAACCTCTTCATTTACTTTTTTTTTATTTTCTCCCACAAGAGCATCATTGTATACTTTCACTTGAGGTTTCTTGTTATCAATATGTTTAATAATAAATCTTCCCATAATATTGTAACATTATTTACTATAAATATCTAATTATTTGAAAAATATTGAAAAATCCTCTATTTTGGAGAGATTTGATAAAGAAAGTTCGCCATTTGTCTGGATTATCAATTTATCTTTATATTTATCCCAATCTACTAGATATTCATTATTAGGTTTTTCAGAATTTTCATTCTCTTTTTCGATTAGCTTATTAAGAGCGTTGATGGAAAATAAACAGCCATTTTTCACATGCATCACAGTGGCGTTGTTAAGACCTTTTATGAATTTTTCTTTATCAAATGTTTTAAACGTAACTAGGTACTCAAACTTATTTGTATCAATAGAATATACGAATATTTTGCTTAAATTTACCCTAAATGCATTTTTAAGATTCTCTAGAAATGAAAGAATCTTGTTTTTCCTAACGAATGTTCCTATTATTATTCCATTTGTGCTCATTTTTATTTTTTTTAACTTGAAATGAAATACGGTATTGCGTATTTCTTATTACCCAAACGTTTAGTTAACTTGAATACGAATTTATCATTATCTTCAATTATCCTATTGTTTGGGCTAGAGATAATCCTATCAAGGATTTTTCTTGTTTTAATTCCACAATATTCAAGTATATTTAAGGACAATCCAAAAACATTACCTTTATGCGGAATGTACATCATACCATTACTAATATAAATATTTTTATTTTCCTTAGAAAACAAAATACTATATAATTTTTTTATAATACTATATTTTAATTTAAATATATTAATATAATAATAATTTATATTATTTAATATATTATTATATATAATATTATAGAAACTTTCCAAATCTTCCTCAAAGTCTGTTCTGCTCTCCGACTTGCTGAAAGTCCAATATATATTATTCCCAAGCTGCTTTTCCAATATTGATGTATACCCATCACAATTCTTGGCATTCTTCCAACCAACGATTAAGATGGGTTTGGTAGAGTCAGCCAATGAAATATCATTAACTTGCTCCACAAACCCATCTATGCCCTTAAGTTTCCTATCCGTAACAATGTATCCTAAAGTTTTCATAACATTCTAAAATATATGCAAAGATATATAAAAAATGTTAAAAAAACAAATTTAGCCTAAATATCTCCAAATTTTTAAATACTTATTCTTAATATATCTATCACTAATAGCATTTGCTGGCATACCTTGATGTCCGTTTCTACCGTCATGACATGTACCCCAACCCCAATCTTTAATTGGAGAAGCCTTAGATGCTAGAATTTCAACATGACCGTTTAAAGCCACAATATCATATTCTTGTGCTTTATCCCAGCTAAACTTTAATTGTCTGAATCCACCATTAGTTAACATATTACTAACACTAGAATCACCAACAAATCCTTTAGAAGTTGTTAAAAATCCTTTCTTAAATGCACCAAAATACTGTAAGCAAGCACTAACAAATCCACTACAATCATGTCTTACTTTTTGTCCACCCAATAATGGACATGAGGTATATTGACTTTGATTGTAATTGTGAATATTGCTTTCATACCATTTACCCATACTTTGAACAGCTTTAGCCCAAGTTGAATTATCTCTAGGTCCAGATTGGTTTCCACCTGTGCTACTTACTAAACTATTACAATCTTGTGGTTTGTATTTATCAAGACCGCTTAAGTCATTAAGCTGCGGAACTTCCTTCTTAAAGTTAGCATCATTACCACCGATAGCTGCCCTTCTCTTAGCTAATGATTTCAAAATTAAGTCATTTGAGCTTCCTTCACCAGTAGGTATCTCATTTTTTCTATATGTAGCAATACTTTGTCCATACTGAACAGCCCAAATAATTTTATTTGCATTGTTATCAGGTTTCTGTGTCAACTTACAATATATTACATCTGGGTTTATACTCGTTTGCATACCACCATTAGGATATATCCAACCTAGTTCTTGTACGTAATTATAATACTCACTGTTAAGAATCATATCAAACACAATAGCCAATTTATCAGTTTTTCTATTTTCTTGATTTATCTTCAAATACCCAAGTTCATCAACTTCAATCTTATGCAATTTAGTTGATATGGACGGAGTATCTTGTGCTGACCTATCAATTGCATTAAAGAATGCTGTGTTAATATCCTCTTTCTTATCAGTAATCTCTTCCGTAGCAGATTTAGTTGGTGTTGTGGAAACTCCTTCTAAATATTTACATACTCTTTTATATGTTCCACCGTTACCATCTTTACCCATAATACTTACTGTGTATTTATCACCAACACATTGTGGAGCAGGACAATATGTAAGACCTTTAGGGTTTTTACCACCAATATTTTGTATTACATTGAAATAATCTCTCCAATTTGTTTTTTGAAGTGCTTCTGGAAAATTCTTTTCATAAACATTTTTTACTCCATAATCAACAAAATCTTCAATACTATCAAAAGCTTTATAATTTCCTCCTGGCTTAAATCCACCATAATTATGAGTTGCAACTTGTGATTGGCCCCATCCACATTCTAGTGCTTCTTGAGCGACAATTATTTTAGCAATTTCGACATTAACTCCTTTAGATAACCATGCATGGAACATTGCTATTGCCCAAGCTTTTTGTCTTTCTTCAAGAGTAGAACCAGTGAATTGAGGACCTTTTTGGTCTCCTTCCCACACACCACCTAAAGCATTAGATTCCCATAATGGATATATCTTATATGGGCAATCGTTATCAATATTTGCCAAAAGTTGTTTATCACTTTCAAGGCTAGAATATTCTCCATTAGTTGCATCAGTATCTCCATCTGTGAATATATCTTCTACTAATGTATTTGAAACGTTAGCCATACGACAGCCAGTGAAATTAGTTGTCATAACACCAGGTCTTATTGAATGTTTAACCTTCATAATCAAATATGAACCCCTAAACATAGGGACATTCAATAGTACAAAATACATTAATGGTTGTACCCATGCGCAACCCATCATTTCAACATCACAAGTATATGATTGTGAGGCATATACATCATATAAGTCTTGTGATTTAATACCCTTTTCACCATTAGATGTTGCCCCAATCAGAATTGCATGTTTAGCTCTAATTGACTGTTCAGTGGCTATTGGGCTTTTCATATTTATATTTACCTTTTTAAAATAGCTCTGATATTGTTTACCATATGATACACCAAACGCAGGTATTCTAAAACACCCATCTTCTTCATTGGTCTTGCTTCTGATTGCCATTGGTGTTTCAAATTCATCATTAAGCATAAATCCATCATTTGTGTATTCACCATTTGGGATATTAAGATTTTTTGAAGCTTGGTAAGGGTAAACAACAACAAAACTTGGATACTTGTTAATTCCACTCCATTTTATGCTATTGTATGATATTGGCGTAAACATTTCTTTCATTGAATCTTTTTTCTTCAAATCGGCAAAATTCTGTATAGACATTAGCATTGATTTGCTAGCTGAATACATATCAGATAAAAATCCCAAAAGCATTGAATTAATATCTTCATATTTTAATAATGCTTCTACTTTTTCCGCAATTATCTTAGGATTGACTAATAGTTTATTACCAATATCATTATAATATGAATCAATGAAATAAAATTTATGTCCTATCTCTTCTCCTTTTGTTGGAAAAAATGATTCTAACATCCAATCATCAAGAGATGACATAGGAATCCATTTATCATAAATTTGCTTCATATACCTATAAAGCTCTTTTTTCATATCTTGTGTTGTTTTATGAGGCTCATCAGTTGTCCTAACGATGTTACCATTTTCATCTTCGAAACTATTTATATGGTAAAGTTCTTGTAACCTACCAATAAAACCGTCTAAATATAATTTAGCAGTTCCTTCAGATAATGCATAATCTTCTATTTTTTCACCATTGTGATGATTTACAGATAATCTAACAACACAAACAGCTTTAAGTAAATCATTAGTTAATTTTTGAACTATCTCATTATTCTGATTTAGAACCCTTCTAGCAGATTCCGTTGTTCCATTTTCCTTATATGTTGGTAAATAACAATCGCTATTTTTATCACACAGTTTTGTAGCATAGTTCTTGTTTGCAACAATCCAATCTATATAGTATTTTTCATATTGGTGCTTTGCTAGCTTATTAAGACTTGCAATATAATTAAATATCTGGTATGGATAAAAATCCATTGAAGCCTCTCTCATTTTAGATACTGGTAAATATTTAGAAGCAATTGACCTTATTCTTCTTGATGCTTTTTCTATCGATTCTTTTTTATTATCTTTTGGTACATTTTCATGAATACCTCCACTAGCATATATAATTGCGCCAATTTGTAGTACAGCTAATTTAGGAAGATATGTAACAGTATGGCTTTTAGCAATATATCTTCCAAATTCTGTTGTATTAAGTAGAATACCCATTAAAGCTAAAGTTAGCTTTGATTCTTCTGGATTTAATCTATGCCCACCAACTTCTCTTCCTGATAAAGGGTTATCAGTTTGATTTGCTAATGAAGTGTTTCTATCTACATAATAAGTACCAGTATTACTATCTTTTGACATACCAAACACCTCTGTTATGACACAGCTATTAAAATTACCATTTTCAGATTGTGTTGAGAAGTCACTATTCATATTTTCAGTTGAGTATTTATGCTCATTTCCACCAATAGTAACACAAGCCATTCCATCTTTGATTATGGCTTTCTGCGGTTGTTCTTGTGCTGTAACAGCCTTTAACGAAATGGAATGAATACCAGGAACAACTGCAAAATTACTATATTCTCTTACATTATTGAATGAACATGCCGAAGAAATTGAATTATAAATCTCTGTATATCCACTATCTACACCAGTATTAGCACCTTGTAATTGTTCTTCGATTGCTTTAGGGTTATCTAAAATAAAGGTAGTACCATATCCATAATTATCAGTTGTATTAACTGTTTCATCTTTAACTGAACTAGGTATATTCCATAATGATATATCACCTTCTGAATTGGTCATTTTATCACCTTGGCTAAGTAAATTATGTACTTCTTTAAGTTTTTCATATGAAAATTTTTGAATTGGATATATTGAATTACTATATCCTGTTTTCTTTACATTATATCCACTTAACCAAAGATTAGAACCTTTAGTAAATAACGGAGAATTACCCCAAGGCATATCAGTTCCTTCACTTGTTATATAAGAAATGATATTGTCACTAGAGAATACACCATTTCTTATCATGGTATTAATTTTAGGATTTGTTAATTTTACCGTATCATAGAAATTTTCAGCCTCTATTCTACCAACCAATTCAGGATTTTTAGTACCAAAGAAATTACTTCCTTGTTCTTTCCTAAAATAATTGATTGTTAATATGTCAAACATACGCATTGCAATACGTCCTGCAAGACCATAACCTGTTTCATCAGATGAAATTTCACTAGAATCTCCATAAGGAGGTTTATTTATATAAAAATCAAATGATGTCAAAGGATGTTTAATTATTGCTTTTTCAGTTGATTCAATAGGTATCGTTCTATTACTCTGTTCTTCTGAAATTTTATCATCTTTATATAAGGCAACAACCTTTTCAGCACCATTAAACAAACCATTGATAAAATCCACTTCTTGGAATCCTATACCGCTAGTGAATTCACCAACCCATGTATCCTCATTCTTTATAATTTTATCATCGCCAACAACTTGTCTGTAAACTCTTGGAAATGGTGGTATCTCAGGGTCTTTTGATGCATTTGGAACATCTAGATTTTCTCCTGGATTTACATTCAATTGTGATGCGGTTCTTCCCTCACAAGCACTAACACAATCATATAATTGTTTCATTAACGTTTCTAGGTGCGCCATCATAATTCTAGTAAAATTCTCTACAGAAGGATGCCATCCCAAACGCTTAAACATTTCTTTGTTTAATGCTTTTATTTTTCTTTCGTCTTCCTTTTCTTTAATATCTCTATTTGCGTCTGCTTGTAATGCTTTAATTCTATCATCAATATAACGATAGTCAACATCAATAGAATAACAATCAATATATTGGTCTACCCCATCGTTATATATCGTACCCAATACATGCTTTCTATGCTGTTCTGCATCGGCATCTGCTGTAGCTCCACTATATTCTACACCTCTAAAAACTTTACTAAATACGTCAGTTTGTGGTAGGCTGTTATTTTTATCAAATCCATTAAATACAATTTCATTTTTTCCGTTAACAAATAATCTATTAAAAAGACTTGCCCTTTCGAATTTAGAAAAATCTTTAGAGACATTTTCTAATTTTCTAAAACCATTACTTTCTTGATTGTATTCATCAATTGCAGAATTAAGATTTTGATGAATCTCTTTAAATTCATCACTAAAAAAGTTTTCGTATTGGTATGATAAATCCTTTTGAGTAACCGTTTTATTATTTGTTAAAATTAACAGTCTATAATAACACCCTTTATCTTCAAAAAGATAAACATATTCTTTACCATATATCTCACAACATATGTTAAATAAAGTTGAATACCATAATGTGTATAAATCTTTTAAAGAATTCAGCTTTTCTATTTCACTAGCATGTGTGTTTTCTTCATCTGTTATGGGAGTCGATTCACCATCTACATTTTTTAATGCTAATTTTACAGTACTGAATATTTCATATAATGTTGGCATGTTATCTTTAGCCGTTTTTTCCTTATTCCAAATGGTAAAACGACCAGAGTTAATCTCTTGTGCCCAATATTTGTTAAAGTTTCCTTCTCTACCACCATAATCAGAATATGGTGCAGCAAGTAAAGCATCTGTAACAATATCTGTTAAAAAAGAGTAACTATAACCTATAAATCTAGTGTTAATATCAAAATCACCAGTATCTGAATTAAAATTAGTTTCAAATTTATCGCATAAAACCTCATAAGTAACTGGTTTACCATAAAAGCCTTTAATCGTTATGGTAAACTTTGGCATAGGAACTCTGAAAAAACATTGGAAGAAAGACTGCGCAACGTTATCTGCATTAATACCACCAATTCCTTGATATGCATTAGTTCTACTTAATTCAGTTGGCTGAAATAATGACAAACCTCTTACATCGGTGAATTTAATATTGATAATTGGCACGCATGATTTTTGATATTCAATATCAACAGATTTAACACCAATCATTTCAGTAGTACCATAATTTATTAAATCACCAACATACATGTCAGCATAGTTTGTTGTCAAAAAGTTTATGTTGTGTTTTTCAGAATCATTACATTCTATTTTAGTACCACCCATAAAATTAACAACAGACGTTCCATTGCTTTGATTTGTCGTATATGACAAAATCAAAACATCTTTTGTAACAGTCTCATTTTTAGAAATGTTTTTTCTGCTACAAACTTCAACCTCAAGATTAAGCATTATGGAATAATCCTCCAATCTTGGTGCTCTTTCATAATCGTCCTTAAGTGCCCAGTCTTGGAAAGTTCCACCACTGAATTCTCCTTTAACTGAACTAAAATTAGGCTCTACATAATTAACACTTGAATGAGGTGTTGGCATAAATTTATTTATTTAATCCATATAAATTATTATATCTGTTAATGTTTGCTTCATATCCTTGAATTGCATTATCCAATGGATATGGAATACGTAACCTTGTATGATTCTTTATCCTAAATTCTAAAGAACCTGCATCAGGATTTGCTTGCAATATCAACCAACCATAATTAGGGTCTCCATAATATTGGTATGAAAGCAAATCCAATCTTGTTTTACCCACTTCATAATAAACATAAAGGTCTGAATTAGAAGAAGGTACTTCAATGGATGGTATCTTTTTGTAAGTACCATCCACTATAAATGATTTATATCTGTTATATGTCATACATTATTTAAAATTTTTATCGAAAGTTGTAATTCTTTCATCGGTCTGCATTGTTTCAGTATTCCTTACATTAACACCCTTATAGAATTCTTTCATCCATCTAAGGTCTTCTTCAGTGTCAACGACACCTTTTTTCTTTTCTTGCTTTGGTTCACCTGTTTCTATCATATCTGGATAAGAATAAGGCTTAAATTTAACTTCATGCCCATTACCATCTGCATCATATTGTACCATTTCAGCACGGTTATCATAAACGCTAGTATTTGCATAATAGTTGAACGATACAGCATTCTGTAGACGTGAAATAGGACCAGCTAGGTCACTACCACCCAAGAATACAAAGTTAATCGTTACTTTTGCAAACATTGGCATAACACCAATACCTTCTGGGTTTAAATCCCATTGTGGTGTTTCATATTGTATACTAATGCTATTAATAACAATCTTAGTATAATAGAAATCACCAAGTCTCAATACACATATTGGTGGTCTACCAAACGCTAAGTTATATGCGGTAGTAGAACCTTGGTCTGAACTACCAACAGTAGAACCTTGCCTTGTACATTGATGTAAGAATGTTAATCTCGCATTAAATCCTTCAGGTGATATTGAATGGTATGCTGGGTCAAAGTATTTTATTTTGTCTGTTATCAAATGATGCAAGAACGGACTGTTCTTTTCAAGCAGTTCAAAGAACTCACCCTCATTATCATAACGCTCAACAATGCCTTTTTTAACGCCTGTAATTCCAGTTTGATTTTGAAGATATGAATTATCAAAATCCCAAGACATTTCGTTAAAATAGTCTTTTCCATCTTGCTGACCTTTTAGCTTATATGAAAACTCTCTAAGTTGTTCATCAAAACGTTTTTGATTTGCTTTAAGCCAATCATCGGTAGTTTTATAAGGATTAATTATACTTGATGGCGGTGCAGGTAAAACGCTCGTTTTATTATTTTCTATTGATACCTTATCAATCTGATTCAATGGAGCATTTGTATTTTTATCAGTTTTACCTTTTTCAACAGACGATGATTCTGCCATTGCAGCAGTTTCAATACTAGTCTCGTTATATTTGATTATAACTGAGGCACTACGCCACATTTTAACAACTTTATCGCTGTTATTTCCCTTATCAACATTGTTTTTTGGACTTTCTTTTTTGGTTCCAGTTGTTGCCTTATCAATTTCAGGAAATTTTTTATCTTCCATCCATTTTTTGAATGTCAATGCTCTGTTGTTAGATAGTGTGTCGTTTGATTTAGCATAACCTTGATAAGAAGCATGTCCTTCAAATTTAATTTCAGTAATCTTAAATCTTTCTTGATTTTCCATCAATTCCTTCACAAGTTTAACATTACCTTCACTAAACTGACCACTTAGCAACTCTTCTGCTTTTTGACCCTCTAACGCAACAAACATATCAGCAAAGCTAATAAGCGTTGTATTTTCGTCATTTCCGTCCAAGCCAAATGCTTTGGCTATAGATTCATTCTCTTTAGCGCTTCTATATCCTTTAATACCATTTAATCCAAAATCTCTTGTATCAAGATAGCTATCTGGTCTAGAAAGCTGTTGATTCTCATATACTTTATCTACACGATAATACCAACGTCTACGATACCATTGGTGTGTTGCTCCAGTTAAGTTAGACTGTGTAGCTGCACCACCCAATGACATGGCTTGAGAACCGATTATTTTTGCTAATGGATAGCTTTTTTCACCATATTTAGCAATATATCCTTCGGTTTGGTCTTCTCTAACGCCAGCAGGACTAGTCAAATATTGTGCTTTTTTATCTTTTGTTTCTAAATCAGAATAAGTGGTTTTAATTTGGTTATAATCTGCATTAAGATTAGCTATTGCAACAGATATACCTCCCATACTAAATTGATTTCTACCAACTTCATAACCGCCAGTGTTTTCAGTTCCTTGTATGGTTACTTGTGTGTCAATTGTAGTTGGAATGTCTTCAGCATCTTTATTATCGTTAACAAATTTCTGAGCACCAATACCATTCATAAGATAATAAATAGCATTAACCTTTCCACTAGCTTTAGTCGGTACGTCATCAACTCCACTATAGTTATTAGGATAATATAATACACAATGTATCGCCTTTTCAGTAATTGTTGGTTCATGTACCTCTGGCTCTGGTGGGTCTTCCTTAACAGGTTGTTTTACATCCTTTTCTTTTTTTGCAACCCTAACTCTTTTTCTAAACTCTTGCGGTTTAGCTGTTAGAATTTCACAACCTGCAAAGAATCTTAGAAGAGTATTTTCTTGGTTATTTATCTCATCAACACCACCGTCATTTCCTGGAAGAAGTGTTTTTCCATTGTTTTTCATTCCATTACGCTCATGACCAGTCCAATAATCAAGTATTGCTGGATGGTCAATTAACAATGTAAATGATAAATTACCACGTCTTTCTGTGTCTGTATATGTATATACTTTTTCACCCCTACCAATAAATTGATTTGCATTCCAGTTTACACTTACATCTTCACTAAATGAAAGGTCATATGGTGGAAACCACATTATACGTCCACCAAGTGGTCCTTTTTGCTCTGGTGATAAACCAAATTGGTCGTATTCATCATGTATTATGTTCTCACTTTTCCAAGCCAAGTTTTCAATTGAGAACATACATTTTTTTGTAGATACTGCTTTTTCATCATCTTCTCTATGTTCGAAGTAATCTTTAATCTTAGCAGTAGGTGCTATGTTAACCAAACCATTTCTGTAGTTTAATACACCATATTTATCTAGTCTTTTACTACCGCCATCAAATCCATATTTTTCAGTTTCTTTTGTTCTGAATCCTACGGTATCATAGCCACTACTTGTTTCTGCTTTTTCAAGTTGTTCCTTTGTTTCGTATTCAAATGGTCTTATTGCCCTAGCCAATTGATTATATTGATGGTGATAAGTCCATACTCTACAATATGGGTTATTATATCCATTTGGCTCATCTGGCTTTACCTTTAATAAGTTTCTACCATGAGATTGTCCATATTGGTTACTGAATGCTGTTTGTGTGATGTCTTCTTTATTTCTAGAATCCATTGAATTAGTATGAAATCTAGCAATAAGAGTCTTATATTTACCATGATTAAAATTATCATTTGTCTTTTTAATCAAGTCACAAGTATCCAAACTATTAGCAAAACTAGATATTGCGCCAAAGTTAATTCCAGGATTAGCACCATCTATGTCATATTTCTCACCAATTTCTTTGTTATTCGTTCTATCATCATCAGACTCGGCATAAGAGTATAATATGTTTCTTTTAGAAGTACTTTCAAAATCAACATCTGGTGTCCATCTGTCTAGTAGATTTTTCGGGTCATCGTAAGGATTGGCAAACCTTACTGTTGGTTTTTCCTTATAGAACGTAAACTTTGGGCATTCATTTGAGTTATAGTCCATGACATTACTACCCATGTTATAATTTCTCCTAACATGGTCAAAAATGTATAGATAGTCTTTACCCAACAGACTGATAGGTTCACGGCCTAGGGCTTGAACTATAAACATTATATCCTCATATGAATTAGCCATACCAACTGACCTATTGATAAAATCACTGTTGCTCAATAGGTCAGCTGTGACATTCCCTAGTTTTCCTAAAAAACTTGCCATATATAAAAAATAATTTCAACTATTTTATTTTAAAGATTAACGACCCCAATAAGTTATATTTGCTAGGCTTCCTCTTAATGTCGCATTATCATTCATAAACCTACCTCCATTCATATCATTGTTAATTGACTCTTTAATCAAATCTTTCAATTGAGAAACAAATGAACTGTCGTTTAACAAATTGTTGATGTCTAGATTTTTTGTAAGATTTCCAGCATCAAGTTTAAGAGTACCGTTTATGTTTACGTTGATGTCTTTAACTGTAACCTCACTAAAACCATTTGATGAATTAGCATTGGTTGGAACATATATATATTCCTTCTCTCCTACTGGTTTTGCTTTTACATCGTTTGAGTTCTTGAGAACCGACAACGGACTCACTATACTGCTAAATATGCTACCAAGGTTTCTAAATAAATCAGTTTGTACTCCATTAGTACCAATTTTTGACAATACGCTAGGCATTTCGTTTATGAAATTAAACAACGCAGCTTGCTGGTTTTTATTCAATACCATTTCGCCACTGTTAAGGCTAGTTAATATCTTATCACCACTGTATGAATTTCCACCAACAATACCACCAGATGCATGTTTTTCAGCTTTTTCGTCTCCACCACCTAGTGTCTCATTAATAATTTTAACAATCCAATCTGGCAATATGGACTTAATACCTTCTTTTATGGCTGAGAAAGAAACATGTTCTTGTACCCATTTACTTACCTTTTTATATGTATTTTGTATCGTTTCAATAGGATGCATAATTGCATTGAATACAGATGTAACGCCATCAACTACTTTACCAATTGCCTTTCCAATTGCACTATTTTTAATTCCGTTAATAATAGATGAAGCACCATTTATTATCCACTCAATACCACCATTAACTCCATCAACTGCTTTATTTATAGTAGCTTTTGCCGAATTAATAAATTCAGTTGGTGATTCTATAAATGATATAATAGCATTTGTTAACATTCCAATAGGAGTATTGCTCCATATATTAATCAATGTATTTCCAAACCATTTAATACCACCCATGAAAGCATCCCATGCTGGTGTAATATATTGTTTCCATACTCTTGAAATTGCACTACCAATTTTAGAGAAGAATCCTCCAATTGTGTTTATGATTGGGTCCCAATATTTTCCGATAAGTTTTCCAACCCATCCACCGATAAAACCTCCAATAGCTGAACCAATAGGTCCAAAAAACATTCCTAATATAGAACCAACAGCAGTGCCAATACCACCTCCAACATCTTCATTTTTCTGAACTCTAGCTTCATTTACTTGGTTGTTGTATTCAACTTTTGAAATAGCGCCACTTTTGAGTTGTTCATTAAGTTCTTTTCTTCTTGTTGCATAATCCTCTTGAGCGCTTATTGCATTAAAAGCACCAATACCAACACCTAAAGCTGCACCACCAACTTTTAAAAGTTTTGGCGCTTTAGCTCCAAGATGTTTTAATCCTCCAAGTGCTTTAGCTCCAAGTCTTCCACCAACTGTTGTACCACCACCAAGTTTCATGCCAAGAAGAGGTTTCAACAAGAGTTTCCAGCCAAGAATTGCAGCTAATAATCCTTTCCAATTATCAGCCAAGAAGCTAGATACTTTAACTACACCATTTGCAATATTCTTTAATGTACTACCATGTTCATTTATCCAATCAAGTATTTTCATAAGTGCTGCACCAGCACCTCTACCTAAATTTTCAGCAATGTTAGATGCAACATTTCCAATATTATTAATTCCGTTAACAATGTCTTGAGCATTTTTATCTAATGCTAATCCCTTTGCAAATGCTGCTGCTGTTTTATCTGCATTGCTAGTAAGCGCTTCATTAATACTTGTTAAACTAATGGCTTGGTCTTTCAATATGTCAGTATCTGATTTACCCTCAAACTGCATCATATTGTCTAACTGTTTTTTCAGTTCTTTTGGGTTCATGGCATTAACATTTTGCCCATTGAATAAAAGCTCTTTTCCACCTTCTGATACTTGACCATTATTTATTAAGAAATTTTTCTGGTCTTCACTTAAATTTAAACCACCTAGTTTATTACTGAATTCACTTTCCTTATACCTAACTTCAGCCATCTTCTTGGCATTGGCAACCACCTCTTCAGCATTAAGACCCATTTCCTTTGCATAGTTTCTAAGGATGTCTTGGTTCATCGCACTCATGGTAGCATAACCCTTCTTAGGGTCAAAGGTTGCCATACCTTTCATTGCGTCTTCCATTCTCTTTGCAAATGCCTCTGGGTCATACATTGATTCATATGCATTTTCCAAAGGATTTCCAAATGCAGCGCCTATACTTCCACCAAGCATCTGTAAATGTGCTGAATGCTCAATTGCACTATCAAGCTCCATAAATTGTCCAGCAGCAGTTTCTACAGACTTCATACTAAGTCCGAATTTTTCAGCCATCGCTGCCATTCTAGTGATGCCATCTATACCGTTTCTGAAGTTTAGGCGGTTAGCCATTGACAAGTTATCTGCAACTGTTTTACTGAACTTTTGGGCATTTAAGCCTTGTTTCATTGCAGTTGCATATGCCTTTGATATTGCACCTTGTACAGCATGAACTTGTCCACCCATACCATTCATTATGGTATCCATAAACCTATTGGTTGTTTGCTCACCAACAAGTTTATTTGCTTGTACAAATCCTTCAGCTTGTGCATCATTTAACAATAGCTGCTTTCCAGTTGTCTCTGAAATGTTTCTTTGAACAGCCTTTATTGCATCAGTAGTAACGCCATATTTTGCAGCTAATTCTTGCGTTCTTTCAGTTAAAACTCTAGTATAGGCATTAGCTTGATTTAAGCCCATACCTAAATCCCTAGCTAATGATATACCTTCTTGATGGAATTGCAATGCTGCTTTAGTACCAGCTTGCATCATAGATACAGCAGTTCCTAACACTCCATTTAAAGTCCCACCAATAACGCTTGCCAACTCAGTGAACAAAGATGTTAAAAATTTCGGCATATATATATTATTTATGATTTGTTTTTATTAATTTTCTATATAAATAGATATTTTTTATCTTTTTAACATTATTTCTTTTGATAATTTAAATTTATTTCGTACCTTTGCAACATAAACAATAAACAACATTATGAAAAATGTTATTTCGAATGAAGAACGTATAAAACGTCTAAAACTAAATTGTTCCTTACATGCAGACGGAAAAATAAAATATTTCCACCAAGGTAAAGAATATGTTGACCTTGGTTTGCCAAGCGGAACGTTGTGGGCAACAATGAATGTTGGCGCAACCTCCGAAACCGATTATGGACTATACTTCCAATGGGGAGATACACAAGGATATGCCGATGTCTCAATAAAAACGTTTAGATGGTCAAACTACAAGTATGGTGATGAATCAAAAAACTTCACCAAGTACAATGCAACAGATGGTAAAACAGTGCTTGACCTTGAGGATGATGCAGCAAGAGCAAATTGGGGAGGCAATTGGCATATGCCTACTGATACGCAGTTCAAAGAGCTGTTAAATACTAGTAATTGTACTAATACTTGGGTAACTGACTATCAAGGTAGTGGTATCAATGGACGTTTGTTCACAAGCAAAAAGAATGGAAATACATTGTTCATTCCTGCTGCTAGCACCGCTGGCTATGGCATTATAGGCAACGTAGGTGAATACGGAACTGTCTGGAGTAGTTCTCTCTACAGTTTTGGTGTCAAGTACGGTCACTACTTGTATCTCGACCGTGGTTACATTAGCTTGGGCAGCAACTACCGTTTCTATGGTCGCTCTGTTCGTGGTGTAATCGGTTAATAGCGCATATTCCAATATAATAAATGAATGCCAAAATAAAACAAATAATTTATGAGATTTTATCAAGAAATTAACGGAATAATCTGGGAGTTTAACTCATTCAAAGATTGGGTTGTTGGATGGATACAGATAATACTTGGAAGAATTGTTGGTTTAATTCTAGGACTTGGAATTATATATCTAATCATTTTATGGCTTGAATGGTATGGTAGTAAGTGAGTTTAACCTATTGGCAGCATTCCACTGCCATAATGAAGAATACTTCGATGGTGTGCTTCCAATACCAAACCTTGTGATTTCACACTCATATAGGACATTGGGGTATTTCCATTGCGATGTCGATGAATATGGCAACTATTACAACATGACCATTGAGATTAGCGATAACTATGACTACACTGAGGAACAGTTCAGAGACATAATGATTCACGAAATGATTCATTACTACCTACTGTACGTTGGATTGGACGCTAAGTGTACTCATGGAAAAGAGTTCAAGAAAATGGCTGATGACTTTAACCTCAGATATGGATTCAACATAACAAAACACATAGATGTTTCCAAGTATAAAATCAAAGATGGAAATTCCAAATTTATGTTCAAACTTTGTACATTCTTCTGATATTTATATATTAGAAGAATTTTTTTTGTTATGAATTTTAAAAAAATTATAAATGAAGAGATTAACAAGTTTATCATCAATGAAAACATCAATTCGTTGATGCAATCTGCAAATGGAATAAACAATGAATTAAGCAAATTAAAAAATCATTCCGTCACAGATAGGTCACTAAATACATTCATAAGTAATTTTGAAGTGTATTGCATTCAAGTTATTCATGCGGTTAACAGATGCGTTAATGCAAACAACTTGAACGAAGGTCTTAGTAATTGGGGGATAAACATACCGCCAGAGTTGGGAGGAAACTTTTGGAATGATGCAAAGAGAGGATACTATAAGACGAAGAACTTCCTAACAAGGGGAAGCTACGAAAACAACGGTATGAGAAATGGTGTTAATCCAAATACAGTACCGTCAGTAAAACTGTCCGTATTAATGCAGCAATTTCCTCAAAAGAAACAAGAATGCGATAACAAAAATGCACAAATGAGCCTATATCAACAAGTTCCACCAATATTAGCCATTGTGCAATATCTAGAGCAAATCTATAACGAATACAATAACTTGCTACAACAGCAGCAACAAAATAACGCCCAAGGTACTAATCCTTGAGCGTTTTTTCTTTCTTCAGTTCCTCAACCAATTTGTCAGCATAACCAACAGCAATATCAGCTATCTGTTTCTTAAATATAAACTGAACTATAAATACCATTATTGAACTTGACAATATGGCATTCATAATATTGATGGATGCATTAACCCTAATTTGTTCCCAATTAATATTTGAATTCTTAGCCATAATTTATAATAGTTTGGTTCGTTAACCAACCACACCACGAACAGAGTGGCCTCTTTTGCGGTCTTCACCACCATCTTCCACACCACTATTCCATATATATAATGCCACTACAGTTTGTTCATCAATAGTATGAGAAACCCACCAGTCACCTCCATCACCTATCGACCACAAACCTCCATTCATATAGAAACCAGCAGCAGGGAAGAACAAATAATTACCATTGGAAGCAGTGAACTTACCACCATTTATTCCACTACCTTTATAATTTGTCACCCACTCATATGTCGTATTTGCTGTCAACTCTCTTACTTGTTCTCTTGTTGGCATGCGCCATAAACCGCCCCATACTTGAACTACTGTGTCTGCACTTGCTGCAATTGGTTCTTCCATTCCTGTGTAGTCAGTATCGCCACTTGTTGTAGCATATTGTGCTGCACCTTTACCATATTGATAATAATTACCATATTCTGTTTCAGAAGATGCGCCAACGTTCATCTTCGCCCACTTAGTGCCACTTGGTAGACCAAGGTCAACATATTCATGTCCATCTATAATTGGGGGCGCTGGTGGTGTATATGGATTATAATGTACCTCATTCTCTTGTGCGCAGAGACTTACATTAGGCAAAATTAAATTTTGCCTAGCTTCCTCATACTCAGTATGATTCTCAAATTTCTTTAGATATTTCATAATATTATGTATTTTATATATAAATATTTAATTTAACAAAAAAGGTAAGTAAGAATTTCTCGTTATATTGACGAGCAGATGTATCGTTGGAACACAAGGGAAGAGAAGTCTTCCCATCGTTTCCACGATATGTTCAAGAAGGCTGTTAAGCACTTTGACTATAACGATGTACTGTCATTATCTACGGTGGTGGATATTGAGTATAGGAAATTCCATAGCAAGGTGTACTATGAGTGGTACACACGTAATAACGTAGCATAAGAAAGGGATAGTCCACTGTTTGAACTATCCCTTTAGATATGTATGTTATGCATTATGCTGCATCTACCACAGTCCAACCACTTGGAATACCATTATTACCTGTAGTCCAACTGCTCATACTTGCTGCCTTGGTAAATGTACCACTTGACGCAACATATTGTACCCAAGATGCTGTACAACTACTTGCGCTAATATCAGTTGCAAGACACTTAATTGAGTTCAGACTTGTACAATTTCGGAACATAGAATCATAACAGCCCTGTGCCAACTCTGTTGCAGGTAACTCAGGTGCTGTCGTTAGACTTGTACATTTATAGAACATATAGCTATAACAGCTACTTGCCAATGTTGTAGCAGGTAACTCAGGTGCTGTAGTTAGACTTGTACAACCACTGAACATAGAGTTATAACAGCCCTGTGCCAACTCTGTTGCAGGTAACTCAGGTGCTGTAGTTAGACTTGTACAACCATTGAACAT
>AUXO012207750.1_pt1 | contig 19290 bp, 13 predicted proteins | sample 768731 | NCBI WGS metagenome assembly AUXO01 (sample SAMN02715735, study PRJNA202380) | gut metagenome | biome: sheep rumen | host: Ovis aries | place: New Zealand: Palmerston North
TTGATTAAATCCATCAGCGAGAGCTTGAGAGCCATCAGCGGCCTGTGCAATGCCATCCCGAAGAGTGACAGAGCCATCCCTTGCGGAATAAATTCCATTTTTCAATGATTCCACACCGGGAACAACTTGATTAAATCCATCAGCGAGAGCCTGAGAGCCATCAGCGGCTTGTGCAATGCCATCCCGGAGGGTGACAGAACCATCCCTTGCGGAACTAATCCCATCTTTCAGGGTTTCTGTACCGGATACAACCTGATTGAACCCATCCACCAAAGCACCAGATCCATCTTTTGCTGTGATAAGTCCGTCAGAAAGTGTTTTCGTGGCATCATTAAGCGTTTTTGAGCCATCTGCCAGCTGTGATGCACCATCATCCAGATCTTTTGTACCATCTCGGAGATCTTTTGCGCCGTCATAAAGTTCATCTATGCCGTCTGTCATTGTTTTTGCGCCGTCATAAAGCTGTTTCATTCCAAATGAAAGCTGTCCTGCTCCGCTGTTGAGCTTATTTGCGGCATCTGTCAGATCATGAAGCTTGTTTTTCAGATCATCAATTGAAGTGATTTCATCAAAGCCAAGATCATTAAAAAAATCATTAGAAACTACAGTCACGGTATTTGACATAGAGAAATTTGTCACATCTGCCTCGATCGTTACAAGTTCCGGAATTTCAAGATTCAGATCTTCTTTTTCAGAAAGCGCAAGGCTTTCAGCAAGTCCCGGAAAGGCCATGCCAATCACTGTGATTTTTTCGCCATCAGAAATAACTTTGCCATTTGTGATATTGATATTGCTGAAAATATCGCTATCAAGAACGGCTGTGCTCACGGCAACAAATGGAACACAGATTTTTGCACTCCGGCCATTAATTTTTGCCCGGAGCTGTTCATGATTGGCATAATGCCATTCTATTACAAGATGACCGCTTTTTCCTTCCAGATCATCAAGACTGTATTCTACCCCATCCAGAAAATATTTTGTACTGATATCAACGGGGAGTTTCGCTGAAGAATGGCCTTTATAATAAATATCATGGCCATCTGCTGACCAGATCAAAGAAGAACCATCTATTGTAAAAGATTCATCACCTTTGACGTTTGTAATATCAGAAAGATGGGAAACATCAGATAAAACCGATTCTGCCCCCGGATTTTTCAGCCAGTTACTAGAAATAATATCTTTAATGCTGGAATCATTTTTACAGAGAATATACACCGTCTCATCTTTGAAGGCATTGCCTTCGGCGGCGATTCTTGCGGCAGATGCAGAATCTTGAATGATATTATCTGCATCAACAGCAGTAGTATTCACAGCAGGCTGTGTTGCATCTTCCTGATAAGCATAGCAGCTTGTTGATCCTGTGGCAGTGATCAGAGCCAGAAAAAATGCGGCTATTTTTCTATCTTTTTTCATGATAACACGCTCCTTTCAGAGAGAATTTTTAAAAAACTGCATCAGTGTGACACAGTCCAGAAAAACAGGAATACCAGCTTTCAATGTCTGATGAAGACAGAGAGAAACGGCATAGCCAGGAATCTGTAAGTGTAAGAAATGATGATCCGGAATTCCGGAGACCGTGCAGAAAGAATTCAGCGGAACAGTCAGACCTTCGCCAGTCATTTTGAGATAAGCTTCTTTTGCTGTCCAGATCATGAAGAATGCAGAATCCGGATCAGGACTATTTTGAAGAAATTGCAGTTCCTGAGAAGAAAAATAAGCTTCTGCAATCCGGAAATCTGCTTTCCGGGTTTGTTCAATATCGATGCCAATCGGAAAAGAACTATCCGCAAAGGCGGCATATTGCCCAGAATGCGATAATGAAAAATGATAGTGATCATTCAGCAGATGCGGCTTTCCATGTGTGCCATAATAGAATTGTATTTTTTGATTGGGAATATGCAGTTTCTGAATGATCTGATAGCGCACAAGCAGACCTGCAAATAATGACAAAAGCTTATCTTTTTCAAAATACAGTTTCTGAATTTTCTGCTGACGGAATTCTGATAGACATGAAAGAAATTTTTCACAATCAGAAAATGTCAGTTGATGATTGATCTGTAAAATTAGAATTTCAGTATTGATCATAATGCAAATCCAAAAGCAGTGATTTCTTGCGTAAGAAAATAAGATTTTTTCAATTTGGCAGAAATCGCATTCATGAAAGAAAGATCAAGAAGCTGAAAGCCTTGCTGTTTGCCAGTAAAATCATGAATGCAAGCGGCGGCGGTACATTCGGCGAGGAAGAAACCGCAGATTTCTGCACTGTCAGGCGTATGAATCATAGAACGCATGATTTTGGTTTTGCCGTTCTGTATTCCGGAAACTTCCGCCGCAAGTATGCTGAAACAATCCAGCTGTTTCGGATAGGCCTTGACAAGTGATTTTATTTTTTCAGCAGCCTGCATGCGATCAGCACCAGATTCGACAGCGGCAAATATGGCTTTGAAATATAGATCCAGCAAATCCGGATCAGGATAAAGATTAAAACTGCATACTGTTTCAGCATCAAACTGTTGACATACATGCATCATGTCATAGCTAAGAAAAGATTTCATCATGACAGGACGATCAAGAAAGGGAAGAGAATATTGCTTACTAATATCTGTTTTCAGCGGCCGGATTTCTCCACCAGATAGACATACATCACCACAGCCGGATGTTTCTGCACTCAGGATAATATCAGCAAATGCGGCAGGAGAGCATAATTCTGTTCCCCCCTGATACACCTGAATCTGTTCTATGCTGTCAAAATATGTTTCACATAGCCATTTGACAAGATATTCTGACATGCCGGGCATGTAGCCGCATGATACCAGAAAACGGCTTTCCGGCCAGGGATCTGTATCAAATCCGCTGAGATCGGAAGGATCAATATATAATTTCTTCTGTCTGGCTGTAGTTTCTGCAATAAGAGATGCATACAGGGAAGAGGGAGAAGTGCAATTTATAATGATATCACAGTTCTGACAGAAGGCATTCAGGGAAGCCGGATCTGTGAGATCCATGCAGACAGCAGAAAAATTTTGATATTTCTCAAAAATAGGGCTGGGATATCTTTGGCCGCCGATTATTCTGAAATTTTTTTTCAAAAGAATTTCAGTTGCAATTTTGCCGATTTTTCCGCCATAGCCTAATATACCAATTTGTGAATTCATAAGCTGCTCCTTTCCAGCATTTCACAGAAATCTGAAAAGACAGAATGCCGATAAATCTCTGGTACTTTCAGAATCATGCCGGTTTGTTCTTCCAGCTTTTTCATCATCATGACAGCTAGAAGAGAATTTCCGCCATTTTCAAAAAAATCTGTTTCATCAGTGATTTCTGTTTTCAGAAGCATTTCCCATAAATTTTTGACAGTTTCTTTCAAGTGCATGTATTTTCACCTCTTTATCATGAAAAGTATTTCATCCAGAATATTTTGACTTTCAAAAAAATGATCTCCGGGAAAAGCATGATCTGTATAATTCCCTTTGGTATGTGATTGCCAGCGGCGCAGCATTTCAGGGGTCAGACGAGTATCATCTTTGCCGTAGAGTGCCATAATATCACAGGAAAGCAGATAGCCAGAATCTTCAAAAGAGCTTTGAAGAATATAATCATTCCGAACAGTCGGCAGATAATATTCCCGAAATGTTTCATCTTTGAGCTGTATCTCTGTTACAAAATGATATTTTAAAAGCAATGCATCAATATTTTCAGAATCAGCCATTTCCAGCCGCATATCTTCCGGCGCAGCACCGGAGGAAGTAATCAGAAGCCGGGGGGAATGATGATAATGCTGTTCCATTGCTTCCGCAGCTGCAAAGGCGATTAATGCCCCCAGGCATTTCCCGTAAAAAATCAGATCTCCCCGGAACAGCTCCGGATCAGATAAAATCAATTCTTCCGCCAGTTCCCGGATATTTGTGCAGATCGGCTCTGACATGCGAGACTCTCGCCCCGGATATTGCACCGGATAAAAGCCAAAGCCACAGGCTTGAAATTTTTTCCCCCAAGATGCAAATGTGCTTGCACCTGCCCCCGCATGAGGAAATAAAATAACATCAGGCTTTTGATCTTTATGTGATTTTATAAATGAAAACCATTTATTTTTCATAGTATCCTCCTTGTATCAGGATAATATCATATCCAGCCATTCGCCAATGGTTTCGGCACTGAGCAGATCAAATACAGAAATTTCTTTTTCCAGCAGACGGCTGACTTTTGCGGCGATCTTGACACCAGAAAGAGAATCTCCGCCAGCTTCAAAGAAATTCATATCCTCCTCCGGTTCTTCGTCAATTTCTTCAGTAATGATAGAAAAAATCTGTTCCCGGAGATTTCCTGCATCCGGAGAAACATGTGCAGGTTGATCGGGTTGATTCTGCAATAATAATGCAAGTGCTTTCCGGTCATATTTGCCATTTGGTGTGAGCGGAATAGCATCTATTCGGAGATATGCATGAGGAATCATGTGTTCTGGCAAATGCTTCCGGAGAAAAGCCGCCAGCGCAGATGATGGAATTTCTGTATCTGCCGTGTAGATAGCAGAAAGCCGGGCTTGCTCATAGATCACTGCTGCGGAGAAAATACCGGGATATTGTATCAAAATGCTTTCGATGCCGGATAATTCTACACGCTTACCATGAATTTTGACTTGAAAATCTTTTCTTCCACAGATCAGCAATTCACCATCAGGCCGGCGTATGCCAATATCTCCGGTATGATAATAACGTTTGCCATGAATGATAGGAAATTGTTTTTCTGTTTCGGCTGGATTTCCTGCATAGCCCGGAGAAAGACATGTTCCGGAACAATACATGATCCCCGGTACAGCAACAGGGCATTCTTCCAGCGCAGAATTCAGAATATGATATTCTGTTCCGGGCATTGGAAAGCCATAGGGAATAATATCAGATGCGGCATCTTCTGGGGTGATCTGATGGAAAATATTCCAAACTGTTGTTTCTGTAGGCCCTCCAACGTTGAATATTTCTGCATTCGGAAAGCAGATATTTATTTTCCGGACGAGAACAGGTGTCAGGAACTCTCCGCCATGAAGAATTTTCCTGACAAATGGAAGCGGTTTATCATATCCCTGATATAGCATCAGCATTTCCATAAATGATGGCACACTCTGCCATACTGTGACATGATAAGTCTTGATGAGTCTGATCCAAGCGGAAGGCTCTTTCATTTCCCGTTCATCCGGCATGATGATACAGCCGTCAAAAAAGGTCATGCCAACGGTATCAAAAATAGCCATATCATGCCCGAAATTTGTTAATGCAAGTACTCTGTCACCAGTTTGGAATCCGAATGCCTGAACGCCATTGCTAAAACATCTGACAAGGCTTTCATCTTTGAGCATAATGCTTTTTGGCTTTCCGGTTGTACCAGATGTATTAATAATAATGCGTACATCTTCGGGGGAATGCGGCTGAATCTTTTGACAAATAGCAGAAAAATCTTCTGTTTCAGATTCTTCCGGATCTATAATAATAATTTTAATATCCGGGATGGCTTTGAGCTTTTCAGAAAGTTCCTGATTCGTAATGATCTGGGAAATTTTAGTAGAATGCAGACAATGCTGGATTTCATCCGCAGAAAGAGAAATATCTATGGGCATGTATGCGCCGCTGAACAGCAAAACAGCATAAAGTGCAATAATCTGGCTGTTTCCCTTCGGCAAAAGAATTGCTGTTTGATCAGAATAAAATTTTTTAGATAATAAATATGCGCTTTTTAAAATCTCCTGATAAGAATAGATATGATCCTGAAAAATCATAAATGGTTTATCAGCATTCCGGAGAAATGCGGATTTTATGATTTCATTTAGAGATACAGCAGGAAATTCTGCTGTTCTGTGATTGGCATGATGAATGATCTGTATTTCCTGTGCAGAAAGTGGAAATGTTTTGCTATTTCCATTGGTATGGGCTGTTTCAATGCATCCGTCAATGATCATATCTGCAAAACTATTTAAAACTTGTTCCAGGAATAAGCCTTCCGGACTGCTGAAAGTGAAATAATAATTTTCGCCTAATTTTACAAAATCGCATTCTAAAGCTGTTTGATTTGTACAGAAACGAATATCCTGCATCACAAATCCATCTTCGCAGGGGGGAATTGCTGTGAAGATCATATTGACAGATCCAGTATTCCGATCAAGACGACGAATTATTTTCAATGCCGCATCACCGGGGAAATTTCTATGCTTTGCAATCTGGCGGAATCGTTGGGCATTCGCTTGGGCGTTCTGTATCACAGTTTTGGATCTGTCTGAAATAAACGGAGTAATCAGAAAATTAGAATATAATCCTATTGTATTCTCTGTTCCTTTGGGTCTGATGGTGCAGGGGATATTTAAATAAAATTTTTCAGCATTTGAAAATCTGGCTGTGACATTTCCGAAAATGCTCATCAAAAGCTGAAATAGACTGATCTGATTTTTATCAGCAATGGCTTTTAATTTTTGATAAATTTCTATTGGAAGCTGTCGCTTCCGGAAAGTGCAGTAATTAGCCCGAAGCTTTTCAGGATTAACAGCAAACGGCATTGCAAATTCTTCTGCTGAAAAGGATTGATAGATCTTTTCAAAAAATGTTCTATCTTCTGGGGAAATATTCTGATTTATGGCATATGCTTCAAAATCAGCTGTTTCAGGAAGCGTCCCGGTTTCATAATGCTGACGGAGTTGCTTCAGAAACAGAAAAATGCTGATGCCATCTAGCATTTGATTATAAAACCGGAAATGCACACTGACGTTCTGATTCGGATGCTGTAAAATGATAATAGCAATAGCATCTGCAGACTTTTCGGGGTGGCATAACTGTTCCGCAATTTCCTGATCTGTCCCATCCTGCCGGATGCAGAAAGAAAATACAGGTTCTTCCTGCCGGATACAGGTTGTATTGATTTTGCAGGATAGAAGCGTATTATGCCGGAGTACAGCTCTGATAGAAGATTTCAGCTTTGTAATATCTGCATTTTTGATCATTGTGCTGAAATATAGAAATGCATGTTTTCCGCCCAGAAAGACAGAGGATTCTTCTCCCAGATGATACATGTTCTGTAAGGCAGTCAATGAAAATGAATCATTCATGATTTTTTCTCCTTTGTGATTTTTTCAGCAAGCATTGCAAATTCATGCAATAATCTGTTTTCCATGCCTTCCGGAAAAACATTGTCCGGTGTGACAAGAGAAATCAGCAGATTGCCATCAGACAGAAAAAATTCACTATCCATGATGACACGAGGTGTCTGCGTGACCAGAGATTGCAGAATACCAATGCTGTTCTGTATGACAGAATCATTCATGTCGATGCCGATATGAGAAGAAAATGTAACATGATAATCATAATAATGATTCTGTTTTTTCAGAATTTTCTGTATTTTCATGCCGGATATTCCAGTATGGGCACAATCATTTTGATAAATCTCTGCAATTTCTGAAAGTTGTGTTTCTATTGTCAATGCAGGATTGATATTAATATCTGTCATGAGCAGAGCGGTATATTCTCCGCCTGTCCGGGCATATCTGGCCGGAAGCTGTTTTCTGTCCAGAACAGGAATATTCAGGACAAAATGTGAAAAAGATGTAATTTCTGAAAATGCTTTTGAAAAAAGCGTCAAAAGAAGAATTTCTATTTCTGTATCATGCATCTGTGCAAAAAGATGCAGTTTTTGATAGATTTCAGCAGAAAGAATTCTGGTATGTGCCGTAAAATGCGAATGACTTGGAAGCGGATAGGATTCAGCAGGAAATGCGCCATAATCAGAAGCTTTTGCTTGCCAATAATGCCGATCCGCTTTTTTTCTTTCCGGAGAAACAGGTGTAAATTCATAAGGATGAAAATCCGAAGGAAGTTCCGGAAGCGTATCCCCTGCATACAGCCTGCTGAAATCATGAATAAAAATTTGATAACTGGTGATGTCAAATGCAATGCAATCACCTTCAAAACAAAATCGAACACCTTCCGGCATGAGAAAGACATGAAGAATTAAAATTTCTCCGCTGTGAATATTCATGTTACGAGTTCTGTATAATTCAGCTGACTGCTGATATTGCTGTTCTGCTTCTTCAGCAGAAAAATCAGATAAATCATAGAGCTTTAGATACTGCATAAAATTTTCAGGATCTGCAAATGTCACTTCTCCGGATTCTGAAATCACAGAATGCAGAACAGGATGCCGATTTCCCAGCTGTTTCCATGCGCTCTGAATTTGATAGAGATCTGCATCAGGGGCATGATATTCTGCAAAAATATGACAGGAACAGCCACAAAGTGGCGCATCAGAATTCCGGCCAAGCAAAAAGGCATACTGCATATCATTCAGAAAATAATTTGTCATGCAGGCTCACTCCTATCATTTTTAAGTATTTCTCCCAATTCTCTGATCGTTGACCCGGCATAAAATATATCTGGTGTGATTCTAACATGTTCTTGCTGATTCAGCTGATTTAAAAATTGAATCATCAGAAGGGAATCACCGCCGCATTCAAAGAAATCATCATCAGGAGAATAAGATGCAGAATCTAATAATTGACACCAAAGATCTGCAATTTTCTGTTCCCAAGAATCAAGAGAAATGTGGACAGCTGTATTTTGAATCTGTTCTGCATAGGCTTCTAGCTGAGAAGCTACTGCCTTTCTGTTGATTTTACCGTTTGCAGTTACCGGAATTTCCGGAACAGGCATGAAAAAGGCAGGAATCATATAATCCGGAAGTTTCTGTTTTGCCATTTCTGAAAGTGCATCTGTTTGATCTGTTTTGATCATAACAGCAATTTTATTTTTAATCACAGCGGCACAGCATTCTATAGGATGAAAGATAGATTCTATCTCACCAAGTTCGATTCTGTGGCCGTTGATCTTGATTTGATCATCATCCCGGCCAATAAATTCAATCATGCCATCAGGCCAATATCTTCCATTATCACCAGTATCATAAATCCGTTCCCCGGTAACAGGATGAGAAATAAATTTTTCTGCTGTTTTCTGATCATCACCAAGATAACCAATAGCAAGCCCCTCACCGCCGATATATAAGCGGCCTTTGACATAATCCGGGCATTCTGTCATGAGAGAACTGAGAATATAATATTTCTGATTTGTCAGCGGATAACCGTAGGGCATCATATTCCAGTCAGGATTGATCTGATCTGCGATATAATAATTTGACCAGATAGAAGCCTCTGTTGCACCGCCCAGACAAATAATTTCAATAGCAGGATTCTGTTTTCGAATTTGATCGGGCAGAGAAACCGGGATTTTATCACCGCTGAGAAGTACCCGGCGAAGTTTCTGGAAGGCAGGAATTTTAATATTTCCGGCATATGTCAAAAGCATCTGCATAAAGGCCGGAACGGAATTCCAGACTGAAACATCTGCAAATTCCATAAGAGAAAGCCATTTTTCCGGATCATGGGTATTTCCTTCTAGTTCTGCTATCGCACCCCCACAGGAAAACATGCCGAAAAGATCATAGACAGAAAGATCAAAATTCAGATTGGATAATGCAATTGTTCTATCTGTTTCTATAATCGAAAATCGCTGATTAATATCCAAAATAGTATTGATCACACTTCTGTGAGAAATTTCTACCCCTTTGGGAACGCCGGTTGATCCGGAAGTAAAAATAACATAGGCAGAATCATGACAAGAATTTTTTGAATGATAATCTGCGAAATCATGCGGATTGATAGAAATTTGATCTGCAAAAAGAATATTTTCCGCCTGCATTTCTTCTGCTTCTTTCCGGAAGGCGGAAAGCGTGATGATGGTTTTCCCATTCACAGATGAAAGAATTTTCTTTCTGCGATCGGCAGGATTATCCAGATCTACAGGAACATAGGCCTTTCCAGAGAGTAAAACAGCCATGACAGCAACAGGCTGAAAAATGCCTTTTGGAAGCATGATAATAATATAATGCTCATCAGTATGAATTGCATCCGCAAGAGACATGGATAAATTAAATAATTCTTGATATGTCAGCCGGGCAGATGCAGAAATAACAGCGATATTTTCAGGATTTTTCTGCACCTGCTTCATGAAAAGAGAATCCAGTGTTTCATCTGGAATGGGTGTTTTGATGGAATTATATTTTTCTCTGACAGGAAATTTCCCTGCTGAAACTGTCAGGCCGCCCGGCAATTTTGATTCAGATTCTGCCAGCCGTTGGAATGCATCTGCAAATGCATGTAGCATTTGTTCAGCGAAATCATAAGAAAAAAGCGTTTCTGCTGTATCAAAATGTACTTCCAATGTATGATTGATTTCCATTACTTGCATATCAAGCCATACTTGGGAAGTTTCTGTTGATAAATAAGAAATTCTGCCCGGAAATTGGAGATTTTCCTCTGTGCCGATCATGCCGGTAAATACAATGGGAAAACTGTAATTTTTCATACCATCGTTTTTGGCAATGGCTCTTTCTATTTCAAGCGTTCCAAAAGCCTGATGCTTGACAGCATCAGAAATGCTGTTCATAATGCATTTAGTACGTTCTGCAAATGTGCTTTGATTCGTCAGAGAAATCGGAATTAACAAAAGCTTTGTGAAATCGCCGATCATATCAGAAAATGCTTCTTCTCTGGAAAAAGCGGTAAAATTCAGCGTAAATGCAGAAGATCCGCTCCAGACGGCAAGCATTTCCGCATAAAGTTCCATCAGGGCGGCGTTGGGAGTCAAATCCTGTCTTGCACACATCTGGCGGAATTTCTGCCATTCTGCCGGGTCTGCAATCCATCTGTGATGGGAAATTTTATGTGCTGATCGGATCGCCGTGTTCAGCCCATAGAAATCCGGAAGTTTCCGGAATTCTTCTAATCTGGATAAATACCAGGCTTTATCAGATTGATATTGTTCCGTATTTTTGAGATCAGCCGCAGCAAGGGCATAATCTCTGAATGTGATGGCCGGGGCAGCGGCTTCCTGAACAGAGCCGGAAAGATATTGTGCCAGATCATGCAGATATAGAAACATGCTTCTGCCATCAAAGACAACAGAGTCAAATAACATATGCGCTTTTGCCTGTTTTTGAAAAATTGCTAATTTCAATGCTGTATGAACATGATCATTTAAGAATGCTCTGCCGTCTTCCATTTCCTGACGGATTTTTGCAGAAACATCAAAAAATTCCTGTTCTGTCTGACAAATTTCAGCATCAATATGAATTTCTTCGGGAACAGGGGAAAACTGCTGTGTACCATTTTCGAGTATGTTGCATCGGAGCATGAGATGCTTTTGCATAAGAAAGCGCACAGCATGCCCCCATTGCATCACATTGGTAAATTCTGTTTCTATTTCCAGATAACAATGTGTCATGATTCCGCCCAGATCTGTCCCGGCATGTTTTCCCATCCAATAAGCATATTGGACATCTGTCAATGGAAAAGGATCATATTGATGTTCCGGATCAGGAGTGATTTTTATCATCTGATCCGGATTTGCATCAAGTTCTGACATAAGCACAGTTAGCTCCCGGACAGTGGGAGCTTCAAAAATTTGTTGTACATCAAGGCGGATTCCTGTTTCCTGATAGAGGATTGCTGATAATCGGACAGCATTCAGGGAAGTTCCGCCAAGCAGAAAGAAATTCGTATCTGCATCGGCATCTGTTTTAAAAATTGTCCGGAATGCAGAGATAACCGCTTGTTGTGCCTGATTGGGATTCATAATAAATTCTCCTTAGATAAGTGATTTTAGCAATGCAATACAGGAATCTGCATTGCTGGTGATCAGATTATGACCGCCGTCAAGGGTTTTGTAATCAAAATAATCATCTGTGAAATTTTTCCATTTCAGGGTATCCTGTTCGGAGACGATTTTATCAGATTGCCCCCGTATGGCATAGATTTTTGTATGCATGGGAGAAAATGGATCATGCTGGTTTGCATAATCAGCCGCAATGCGCCAATCATAGAGAATCATAGAAATTGTTCTATTAGCAAAATCCAGCATAGATTTTTTTTCATACGTTTCCGCTTCCGGAAGCATCTGCATTTCCGGAAAATGGATTTCTTGATCAGATGCAGAATGACAGATCAGAAAATCACTGCATGTTTGTGCGCATTGTTCCGGAAGTGAGAAAAGTTCACTGTTGAATAGTGATTGATAAATGCTTTTGATATGAGATTGATTCTCTTTACAGAGATAGGGCTTTTCTGCATAATAGAAACTATCCGGCGCAAATGCAGAAAATGCAAGGAATATTTCAGGAAGCGGCATTTTGGAGCGTTTCGCTGACTGATATAATTCATAAGCAATCATGCATCCTGTGCAAGAGCTGAGAAGTCCATAAGATCCTGAAAGTTGATCTTGCATCTGTGTGAATAGAAATTCTGCGATTTGTTTGGCAGAATGAAATGCATTTTCTGTTTTCAGAATATCTCTTCCGGGATAATCCAGAATAATGATTTCGGCATGTTTTTTTAGCATGGCTTTCCAGCGGAAAAAGACAGAGGCAGGTGTTCCGCCACCAGGAATGCAAAAGAATTTCAAAATAAATCCATCCTTTCAGATTTCCTGATACAGATTTTCTCTGATCAGTGTGTCAAAATAGGCATTGCCTTTATCAAACATAAAGAAATGACCGCCTTTATGAACATGTTTTGAAAATGCGCCAGATGTGATTTCATGCCATTTTTCAGCGGCATCTTCTGAAATATCTTCATCATTCGTTCCATAATCCAGCCGGACAGGAGCTGTTACAATATGATTTTTATGATATTGATAATTTTCAAGAAGACGATAATCACCTGAAACCAGCGGTTCATAATATTTCATAAATTCCTCATTTTCTAGCATTGTTTCAGGAATCAGGCCGTAACGCTTCATTTCACGGATAAAGGCATCATGACCATCTGAAAGATGAAACGGAACACTGTCAGATTCAGACGGCGCATTTCTTCCGCTGATGATTAATCTTTCAATTTTTTTATGATATTTATGTTCCAGATGAAAACAGGTTTCATAGGCAAGCAAAGAGCCAAAGCTATGACCATATAGCCAGATATGACATTTGGCAAATTCTTGATAAATCGCATCTGCGGCCTTTTCTGCCAAGATATGAATATCTGTTTCACGCTGTTCTTTCAGCCTTCTGCCATGCCCAGGAATTTCCACGGGCACGACAATAAATCGGTCAGTTTTGAATCGCTTCATGGTGCTGAAAGTGGCGGCACTGCCTCCGGCATGATGAAAACAGATCATGCAGTATTTAGAAGAATCCGCATAACCGCCTTTATAAAATGGAAACCATTCAGACATGAGATTCCTCTCTTTCCTGAATCACTGCTGAAATTTCCGGTGCTGCCCACATCAATGTAAAATGTGCCTGTGCAACCGGAGCAGAAGCTTCCAATGCCATCCAATCGCCCCATTCTTTCCAGCTATCACCAAGAATAGTATCTTGTGTACCATAAATCACGACGGCAGGAACAGAGGAAAGAATTTGTTCTTTCTCGCTTTGATAATATCGCAAAGAAGACATTTCATCATTCATGACAGAAGCAATCAAAGCATTAGAAAAATGAATCATATATTCCATCATGCTTTGATCAATGCCGCCTGCTACCAAATCACGGACATCATCATAAGTCAGCATGATTTCAGAGGGATCTGTTTGCATTGTCAATTGTATCTGATCCAGTTTTGCATAGAAAATTTTAACCATTTGCTGTGAAAGTTGAGCGGCAAAGTCTGGATCAGGGAATAATTGCGGAGGAAACAGCCGCCGGAACATGTCATGAATTTCAGCACGGCATTCATCACGGAGAAAGAAAGGGGTATACATGGCCGGATTTTTCGGACAAGGAGAAGAAGAGCCGCAGATATACAGACGATCTGGAAGCGGTTTATGTTCCCGTTCAAATTTCCGGCAAATTTCATAGCCGATCAATGCGCCGAAACACAGGCCAAGAATGCAATAAGATTCATGATTCACCTGCTGTTCTATTTCAATACTGAGTTCTTCCGCTACTTCCCGGAGATCCTGTTTTAATCCTTCCTCTGTTTTGCATCCACGTCCGGGAATTTCAAGTGGGATCAGTTCGATCTGATCCCCAAAATATTTTTTCCATTCTGCGAACAGGACAGCTGATGTCCCGCCGCAGGGTATGCAGAATAATTTTTTCATAAGATTTCCTTTCTGGATCTATTATTCTCTGTCTTTGAGAACTTCCGCTGGTGTGATCTTGTCAATCTTGCGCATCAGAATATGATTAATAACAAGATAAACAAGGAGAATTCCTGCATAGATAATCAGATACAGATACCAAGGATATTCCAGCTTCATACAGCTTGCAATATTTGTGATCAGACTGGGATAAATAGCATCTACAAATGCTTTTCCAACTGGTATGCAGAGCAGTCCGCCAATGGCAACGACAAGAAAGTTCCCATCAAGATACATCTTTCGGATTTCATTTGACCGGAATCCAAAGATTTTAATCAATGAAATGCCGAATTTCGACTTGTCAATCATGACATTCAGCATTAGATACATGACAACACAGAAGACAATCACAGAGGCGACTACCATCATGACAATCATTCCCATCATGAGATCAACATAAATATTGGCTGCATTGGCAACATCTTCTTTTGTCAAAACAGAATAGAGACGGCCTTCTGCAATATCAAGTTCTTTGTCAGAATACACAACATTGAAATAATCATCTGTCTGATCAAAAAGCTCTCTCATGCTGTCAATATCCATGAAGATGGTAAAGCCCGGAGAATATTCAACTAATCCTTCTACAGTGAAATTATAATTCATATCTTTCACATTGTCGATCAATGTGAGGGTATCCCCGTCATGAAGATGATAGCGTTCATAGATAGAATTGCTGATAGCAGCTTTGTTTTTGCCTTTTGGAAGTACAGCATTAAAATATTTGCTATTTTCATCAAGGCCAATAATTGTCACATCCAGCATAAAACCATCATTATCAATGCTGAGTGTTTCGACATATGCGCCTTCACCATCTTTGGGAATTTTTTCATCCGGATATTTATAAAGATATTGATAAGAAAATTTAGTATCCCGAACATTGTAAACTCTGACGGCATCACACATGACATAAATATCAAGGCCGAGTTCTACCAGAATGATAGAGATCAGGACACCACAGACAACCGTCAGCACGGAACGGATTTCTCTGGAAAGCTGTCGGATCTGAAAGCGGCGGATGAAATTTTCTGTCTTGATATTAAATTGCTTGTAATCAGAAGCTTTCTGTTCATTGCGCATCAGAGAGAGGGCAGTTCTGGAAAGCTTTTTGTTAATCACCAGAACATTGACAATAATACAGATCAGTGGCGGCAGAAAAATGCCGTAAGCGATCAGATAAGGCGCATAATAAATATCAAAATTCTGGACGGAATAATATGCATAAGTATCAGCCATCATATTAGGCACACCGATCGGAGAAAATCCCAAAATTGTGCCAATAATGCCCCCTGTCATTGTAACCAGTACAGGTAAGGTAACATAATGCTTTAACAGGGTATTTTTCTTCAGGCCAAGGGCATACATTGCGCCAATGATGCTAGATTCCTGATCAATCTGATTAATCACAAATACAGAAATGACATAAGTAAATAGCATCAGGACAATAATGCCGGCAAATAATCCGGCAACTTTATTAATTTCCACATCCGAGGCAGCCGCACCAATTCTGACATTGCTATCTGCTTTGACAAAAGAAGTCAGATTATTCATTTTCACATCAAAGACTTCATCAAGAAGTTCATCAATGCCATCTTTCATTTCCTGCGTACCATCGGCGAGTTCGTCCGCACCTTCTGCGGCATCCCGGACACCATCTGTATATTCATCCACCCCGTCAGAAAATTCAACCAGAGAATCAAGCGCATTTTTAATATCTTTCAGCTGTGAAACAGATTCTTCCGGATCATCCACACCGCTGATTTTTCCGTTTTGAATATCAGAGATTAGATCATCAATTTCTTTTGCATAATTTTCTCTGGTCAATCCCAAAAAAACGCCCTGTGAATTCAAAGATTGTTCTGTTGCTTTGAGATAAGCATCAAATAATTCATCTACGGCATCCAGCAATTCACTGCTGCTGTCGTCCAGTTCATCCATACCATCACGGAGTTCTTCTGCGCCATCGGCAAGATCATTGACAGAATCCTGAATATCATACTTGTCTTTCAGTGCTCTGTCAATGGTATCCTGAAAATATTCATTTTTGACATCTTTGTAATCAAAATCAAAATCCTCAATTTTTTCTCGGAGATCTGAATGACTGACATGATCTCCCAGCCGGAAGGCATAAACATATTCTTCGGCTTTGACTCCATCATTTTTAGAAGCAATCACAGATTCATATGTTTCAGAAGTCACAAACAACAGGCCGAATATTTTGCTTTCAATTACAGCGTCTGCATATGTCTTGATCGGCATTTCATAATCTGGTGCTGTGCCGATGCCTGTAATTTGAAACTCTTTTCCGGCGGCGGTGATCGTATCGCCAATTTTGAGCTGATGTTCTTCAGAGTAACGTTTTTCAATCACAGCTTCATTTTCTGCTTGTGCAAGTCTGCCGTCATCCAGCTGGATCAGATCAATATTTGTCCTGTTTTTCATCATTCTGAGCGTCGAGCCGTCAGCCGCCTGAATATCAGAATAAAACATTTCTTCTAATTCTGTACCTTCTGATGTGATCTCACGAACTTCTTTTTCTTTCAGAGGGATAAAAACAGTAAAATTCCCATCTTCCAGCATATTACTAGTTTTATTCTGCTCTGTCCGGGTGATAAATGTTTCAGCTGCGCCAACCATACTGACTATGATATAAATACCCATAGCAATCAGAAATGTCAATGCTAGATACCGGCTAAAATTAGCTTTGAAATCTCTGGGGAGTCTTTTTCTGAGAAGTCTGTCCATTTATAAATCCTCCAGTTCGGCGGCAGGAATCAGCACCTCATTCTCATAATCTTTTTTGATTAATCCATCTCGGACAATAATCACTTTATGAACCATATTCTTGATCGTATTATTATGAGTAACGATCAGCATAGTAGTGTTATATTTTTTATTAATTTTTTCCAGCAGTATCAGAATATCCCTAGAAGTATTAGAATCAAGCGCACCGGTTGGCTCATCACAAAGCAATAATTTAGGATTTTTAATCAAGGCTCTTGCAATGGCGCATCTTTGCTGCTGGCCGCCGGATAGTTGAGACGGGAATTTATTCTGATGTTCTGTCAATCCCAGTGTTTCCAGTAGTTCATCCAGATCCATAGGATCTTTTGACAGATATTTGCAGACCTGAATATTTTCTTTTACAGTGAGATTGGGGACAAGATTATAGAATTGAAAAATAAAGCCAAGATAATCCCGTCTATAATCAGAAAGTTCCGCTGGTCTGAGACCAAAAATTTCTTTTCCATCTACTTTGACTGAGCCGGAATCCATTGTATCCAGTCCGCCGATACAGTTCAAAAGCGTGGATTTGCCTGATCCGCTTGTTCCCTGAATCACACACATCTGTCCTTTTTCCACGCTGGTAGAAACGCCTTTCAATACCTGAATATAGCTGCTGTCTTTTCCATAGCTTTTTTTCACATTCTTGACTTCGAGATACATAATAAATAGTTCCTTCTTCCTGATCAGAAAATCAGTTCATTTTGCGGAAGATGGTTTCAGCAAGGGACTGAATCGACATCGGTTCAGCAAGCTGCATTTCGTCCGTAAGATCTACATCATAAGTATCCTGACAGGTGACAAAGATCTGAACAATTGTCATACTGCTGATTCCCATTTCTTCGGCTAGATATTCTGTATCTGAAATTTTAGATACGGCTTCTTCTTCCATGAGTTCGGAAAGAACCCCCCGAATCGTTTGTTTAATCTGTTCTACTGTTACAGTTTCGTTCATAATTTATGATTTCCTCTCTGATCGTGTTTGATAAACAGACAGCTCTGTGATGCTGTCTTTCTGTTCCTGCACATAGTGATTCATATGATAGCGAGCGGTTTCGCCTTTGGATGTCATAGGAATCGGCTGATTGCATAGGAAAAATTTCATAATGCGTTTTGGCTGTGGAAGACTGTAATTGATATTACACAGCTGTGATAAAATTTCATCTGTGATGCCGTTCCGGGAAGAAATAATTAATGCAGGCATATCTTCATATTCAAATACACAGAACTGTTCTGCAATAGAATCCAGAAAACGGAAATGCATTTCCAATTCATCCAGATAAATATTTTCACCATCTTCCCGAACCATGACGCTTTTACATCTGCCTTTGAAATAATAGCGGCCATCCCGGACAGAGAATAAATCTCCGGTTTTAAAATATTCCTCTTTCTCTCGTGGATATTCTTTTCCATCAATCAGAACAGATGCATAAAGTGTTTCACCATTTACGGCAAGCTCTCCCACATCTGCATTATCATCCGCAAGCAATTTTGTTTGATGATGATTAACAAGAATGCCAACAAATTCATCTGATGGATCTGAGGCAGTATCACCGATTGTGACGAAAGATGTTTCTGTCATGCCCCAGCCATTCCAGAAATCAAGGCCAGATTTTTGCGCTTTTTGAAATAAAGATTCATTCAGCCGTGCGCCTGCACTGACACCAAGAATTAAACGTTCTCCCAGCAATTTTTTCATGGCATCCGGATCGCTGTTTCCAAATCGTGCTTCTGCCATGCGGAATAATCCATTCCAGATGGCCGGTACTGTACACATACAAAAGATCCCATATTTACGACAAGTATCAGCAATCGAGAAAATACCTTCTTTTTCGGGCAGCATCATCGGATAGCCCCACGCCCAGACAAGCATTGTCAGGCCGAAGCCTAAACAATGCCTTTGCGGAAGTGTCTGCAATACAGGATAATCTGCTTTATTACCACAGGTTCTGACGATCGGAGCAGTTTCCTCCAATGCCGCCCGGACATTTCGGCTCTGCATGAGAACTGCATCCGCATGAAATACATAGATCTTTGCGCTTCCCGTTGTTCCGGAAGTACAGAATGCAATTCTGGATTCCCAATTTTCAGAAACAGGTCTGCTGTTTTCATTTAATAATATAGCAGATAATTTCTGACAGATCACATCTTTCAGCTGTTCCTCTTTATCAGAGACAATGCCAGCAAGTCTGGCCTGTGCAGAAAAGGCTTCTAATGCCATCTGATCGGCGGCTGAATCCAGCAAAAGAACTGGATAGCCGATTTTCAAAAGGCCGAAAAATATCGGATACCAAAGCGGATGATTTCTGCATTTCAATCCGATCCAGCGGCCTTTTTCAATGCCGGAAA
>AUXO012822873.1_pt1 | contig 19285 bp, 19 predicted proteins | sample 768731 | NCBI WGS metagenome assembly AUXO01 (sample SAMN02715735, study PRJNA202380) | gut metagenome | biome: sheep rumen | host: Ovis aries | place: New Zealand: Palmerston North
AGGTAATTCGGAGACATACCCAAGAGGCCGAAGGGGCGCCCCTGCTAAGGGTGTAGGGTGGATAAAACCGCCGCGAGAGTTCAAATCTCTCTGTCTCCGCTTTTTTATGCGTATTTTTTGAGTTCAGCGAGTTTATCTCTATAAAATGCAGCTTGCTCAAAGTTAAGGTCAAGTGCTTCTCTTCGCATCTCTTTTGTAAGCTCTTTTATAATATTATTAATTTCTTTTTTGTTCATAGACTCATAGTCTTTAATTATACTATTTTCGATTTGCAATGTTTCTTTAGAAATCTTTATCAGATCTTGAACTTTTTTAACTATTGTTTTTGGGGTTATATTATTATCTTTATTATATTTTTCTTGTATAGCTCTTCTTCTATTTGTTTCATCTATACACTTTTTCATTGAATCAGTTACTGAATCACCGTACATTATAACTCTTCCATCTACATTTCGTGCAGCTCTTCCTACAGTTTGTATAAGAGATATTTCAGATCTTAAGAAGCCTTCTTTATCTGCATCAAGAATTATAACAAGTGCAATTTCAGGAATATCAAGCCCTTCACGAAGAAGATTTATACCTACAAGTACATCAAATTTATCAAGTCGCATATCTCTTATTATCTCTGCTCGCTCAAGTGTTTCTATATCACTGTGGAGATATTTTACACGTATTTTTTCTTTTTCAAGATATTTTGTGAGATCTTCAGCCATTCTTTTTGTTAAAGTCGTTATGAGGACTTTATTGCCGTTTTTTATCGTATTATTAATCTCATTAATAATATCATCAATTTGATTTTTGGTAGGTCTTACACTTATTATAGGATCAAGAAGCCCTGTAGGTCTTATAAGCTGTTCTGCACGTAGCTCCTCTTTTTCACTTTCATATTCATTGGGTGTTGCAGACACAAAAAGTATCTGGTTAATTTTAGACTCAAATTCATCAAAGTTAAGTGGTCTATTATCAAGTGCAGATTTTAGTCTAAATCCATAATTTACAAGAGTTGTTTTTCTTGACAAGTTTCCATTATACATACCACCAATTTGTGGTATAGTTTTATGAGACTCATCAATTATCATTAAAAAATCATCTGGAAAATAATCTATAAGAGTATATGGTGGTACTCCAGGTTTTTGAAAATTAAGGTACCTTTCATAATTTTCAATTCCAGAGCAAAATCCAGTCTCTCGAAGCATTTCAACATCATAATTCGTTCGTTCTTCAAGTCTCGCTGCTTCAAGAATTTTTCCTGAGGCTTTAAAATCATCAACTTCAGTTTTTAAGTCTTTCAATATATCAACGCATGCGAGATCAATTTTATCTTTTTCTACTGCATATTGTGTGGCTGGAAATATCACAATATGTTTCATAAGTGCTACGACTTTATTAGTAATTAGATCAAGTTTTTGTATAGATTCTACTGTATCAAAATCAAGTTTAATTCTATATATTTCTTTATCAAATGATGCAGGATATATATCTATTGTGTCACCTTTTACTCTAAATGTACCACGTTTAAAATCAATTTCATTTCTGTTATATTGGATTTCTACAAGTCGTCTTATAATGTCATCTCTACTTTTTTCATCGCCAGGTCTAAGTGACAAAGTCATGTTTTTATAATCTATTGGTGAACCAAGACCATATATACAAGACACTGAGGATACTATTATAACATCTGACCTTTCACATAGACTTGCTGTAGCAGAATGTCTGAGTTTATCTATTTCATCATTAATACTTGCATCTTTTTCAATATAACTATCAGTGCTTGGCACATATGCTTCCGGTTGATAATAATCATAATAAGATACAAAATATTCTACTGCATTGTCAGGAAAAAAATCTTTAAATTCACTATAGAGTTGCGCAGCAAGTGTTTTATTGTGTGCAATTATTAGAGTAGGTTTATTAAGCTTTTCTATAACATTTGCCATCGTAAATGTCTTGCCACTTCCTGTAACTCCAAGTAGCGTCTCATATCTCTTGCCAGAATTAAATCCATTTACTAATTTTTCAATCGCAGCTGGCTGATCACCGGTTGGTTTATAATCCGATTTTAACTTAAATCTATCCATAATTAAGTGTATCTACAATATGCTTTATAAGAACTGTAATTGTCATAGGACCTACTCCGCCAGGCACAGGTGTAATATATGATGTGTGGCTTGCTACATCATCAAAGTCAACATCTCCGCAAATTATACTTTTTTCATTTTGATTAATACGGTTAATGCCCGCGTCAATAACTACAGCACCTTCTTTTATATATGAGCTATCTATAAACTTAGGTTTGCCAATAGCAACAGCTAAAATATCAGCAGTCTTACATATTTCTTTAAGATTATGAGTTTTAGAATGACATATTGTAACTGTTGCATTTTCATTGAGCATAAGCAGTGCAAGAGGCTTACCAACTATATTACTTCTGCCGACTATTACAACATTTTTTCCAGATATTTCTATATTAGATTCCTTAAGCAGAAGAATTATCCCTTCTGCAGTACATGGATAAAAAGCTTTTTCATTTTTAAAAAGAGCCCCAAGGCTCATATTACTAAATCCATCGACATCTTTTGAAGGGGAAATTTTATTAATCACATTTAATTCATTGATATGAGCTGGCAATGGTAATTCTAAAAAGATAGCATTTGTGTCTATATCATTATTTAATTCTTCTATTTTATTTATAAGTTTTTCTTCTGTAATATCACTTTGCAATTTAATTAAATTTAATTTAATGCTCATCTCATTAAATTTTTTGATTTTATTTTGTACATATACATCAGTTGCTGGATCATCTCCAACAACAATATCAGCGATAACTCTATTTTTACCAGTGACATTTAATACATGTATTTTTGACTTTAGTTCTTCTAAAATCTTTTTTGATATAGTTTTCCCATCAATTATATTATACATATTACCCTCTTTATACGTTTCTAAGCGGAGTCGAACCGCTATCTGCGGCTCCGGGGGCCACCGTTCTATCCATTAAACTATAGAAACTTAATTATTTAAGTAGTACTATTGCTTGTAAGATTTGTTTATCATCATATTTTTCGTCTAATTCTATAAACCAATCTTCATTTACAAATGAATTATCAGTATCATATATCTTTAAGTTTTCTTCATGAATTTCGCTTGAAGTACTTATAATATTTATATTAGAATTTGTTGCTTTAGTTTCATTTACAATATTCCCTTCATTGTCAATTGCATATATCGTATCAATATTGTCAATTAAAATGTTATTGTCATCATCATATAAAACTTCACCACCGTTAAAATCAAGTGAGTAGTCGGGAATTATTCCTTTCTTGTCAATTGAATATCCACTTGGTGGAAAGTATTCTGATACAGTAAATTTTATAGCAGATCCATCATCATATGGGATTACATTTTGAACTACGCCCTTACCATATGTCTTTATACCTACAACCTTTGCCTTATTATAATCTCTTAAACATTCTGTAAAAAGCTCTGCCGCAGATGCTGTATTCATATTGGTAAGTATTACTATAGGTATATCTACAGAGTGCTTATCATCTGCATATGCAGCATCAACTATATTATCTTTTTCTTTTATATAGACAAGTAAAGTCTTTCCTTCATCAAATACTGCTTCTTTTTGATTAAGTGTGTATTTTCCATCATTATCTCTAACCATATAGTCCATCATTTCGCAGACAGTGATTAATTCGCCACCTGGATTATTTCTCAAATCAATAATAAGTCCTTTTATATTTTTCTTAAGTAGTTTATTCATTGCATCTTTAAACTGTGTATATACTTTCCCAGTGAATTCTCTAATGTCTATGTATCCAATATTATTTTCATAAATTTCTGTACTGACAAGTTTTATATCGACTTTACCGCAATACACTGTATGAGTTACATTGCTTTTGACAGATGGTCTATATACTTCAATAACTCTTTTCGCGCCTTCTTCTCCTCTTATTTTCATAACAAGATCATTTAATTCTATTCCACGTACCTTTTCGCCATCAACAGATACAAATATATCACCAACTTTTAGTCCACCTTTTTCAGCAGGTGAACCTTCGTATATTTGTTCTATTATAGTGTCATTGGTATCAAGATCAGTAGTAACAACGCATCCTATGCCATAATATACCCCTTCAGTAGTTTTTTCAGTAAAATCTTCATAGGCAGATGTAGAATAATATTCAGCATATTTGTCGCCAAGTGCTTTCATATATGCACTATACATAGCATTTTCAATATCCTCATTATTTTTATCATAATAATAAAGCATATTAACTATATCATCGAAAAATGCAAGTTTTGTAGAAAATTTTTCAAGATCAAGCTTATTGTGCTCAACTATACTTGATACTGAAGCAATATTATAATTTTTACCAAAAATAGCATTAAAATGAGGTTTCACATTGTTATATATGATTGATATAAAGATACCAATTGCTATTGATACAAGTATAAAAAGAATTATTAAAATTGCAAGTATTATATTTAGTATCCTTGACCTTTTTAGTTTTTTTGTTATGATTTTAATTTGATTTTCAGACTCATTAATCTTATCAATATAATTAATTTGGTCATTGCTCATTTGAATATCTTCATTCATATTATACTCCTATCCAACAAATGTTAATGGATTAACATATACACCTTTTTTTCTTATACCAAAGTGAAGATGTGATCCAGTTGAATAACCTGTTGATCCAACTTCACCAATTTTTTGCCCTTGGCTAACTTCTTGTCCAACTTCAGCATTTCTTTTACTTAAATGCATATATATAGTAAATATTCCACTACCATGATTAATCATAATATAGTTTCCTGCAGAATATGAATAAGTAGATATAACTACTTCGCCAGCTGCAGCTGCTATAACAGTAGCTCCGACAGATGCACCTATATCAATTCCTTGATGGTTGGAAGACGCACCTTTTGTAGGTGATTTTCTATGCCCATAACCTGATGTAATCCGTTTTGAACTTGGGCATGGCCAGATAAGTCCACCGCTAAGTATTCTGTTACTATTGCCACGAGCAAGTATAGCTCTTTCAATTGCTTCAATCTCTGCTTCTTGCTTTTTTTGCTCAGCGAGAAGTTTCTTTAGTTCTGCCTGACTCGTATTAATCTTATTGTTCATATCTGCAAGTTCACGCGTCTTTTCTTCTATCAAGTCTTCTATACTCTCTTTTTGAGCTATTTCGTATTCTTTAAGAGAAACTAATTCTTTTTTTTCATTTTCAAGTTGATTTTCGATTTGAATTATTTGATTCTTAATGTCGATTAAATCGTTGAGTTTCTTTCTATCATAATCAGTGATACTTTGTATGTACTCTGCTTTAGTTAGTGCATCTTCTATGCTTTTACTAACTATAATTTCTTCAAAAAGACTCGTATCCCCTTTTTCATAAAAAAACTTAATACGCTGCTTCATGTCGCTATATTGTTTGGCTTCTTTAGTCTTAGTCTCTTCAAGGACGATATTGGTGTTATCTATATCAATTTGTTTTATATCAATTTTTAGCAAAGTATTATTAAGTTCTGTTGTAAGAGTCTCAAGTGTCTTGTCAAGTTCTTCAATGTATTTTTGCGTATCATCTTTGAGCTTTTTTATATTTTCTATCGTAGCTTGTACTTTCTTCTTTTCACTATTGATTCTCGCAATTGCACTTTGAGAATTTTCTATACGAGTTCTTTCTTCATCAGTTATACCTTCGTACTCAGCAAATGTATAAAATGATGTGAAAAAAATCATAAGAAACACAAGTGACGATTTTTTAAAAACAATCTTCATACTATACTTTCAAATGTTTTCTTATAGTTACAAAAGAAATAAATGCACATGAGAGACATGATACAGATATAGCTATTAAAGACATCGTAGGTAGTATATCTAATAATTTAACTGGTGTAAAAATATTTGATATAAATGATGTCTTTTCTACAACAATATTCATAAGATAATTGTAAGTAGATGCTATAATTATCAAAGGAATAATAGAACCAAAAAGCCCTATAAAAAAGCCTTCAATCACAAATGGAGTACGAATCATGACATTAGTCGCTCCAATTAATCTCATAATCTCATTTTCTTTTTTTCTAAATTCACTTGACAATGCAATCGTATTAGAGATAAGTACCATAGCTATAATAAGTAGTAATGCGATAAGCATTATGCTAAATGTACTTATGCCAATATTAAGTTTAGTTAGAGTATCAATAAGTACATTTGAATAATTTATCTGTCTTACTCCTGGTATAGTTTTTAAATATTTGACATAATCATATTGTTTTGTGATATCATATAGAAGTATTTCATATGATGACGACCCAGAAAGTGGATTATCATCTTCAAATGCTTCAGCAAGTTCAACTTTATCATCAAAGTATACTTTTTTGAAAGTTTCCCAAGCTTCAGCACCAGACTTAAACTTCAGAGATTTTACATCATCTGTCATGAAGTTTTTATCAGCAATATCTTGTATCTCATTGTCACTTAATCCCTTATCAAAAAAAACTTGTATGCCAATAGTCGTTTCGACTTCATTCATTACTAATTTTATGTCAGATGCAAGTATAAAAAATATGCAAAAAATAAGTACTGCACTTGCTATAGTCATAATTGAAGCAAATGTAAAAAGCTTTTTATTACCAAGATTTCTAAATCCTGTTTTAAAGATATATTTAATCATTATTCATTCTCTAATATATTTTTATTCTGATCGTCAAGGCCTACATCATCATATACGAGATTTCCTTCATCAAGCTTTATAACCCGTTTATTCATACGCTCTACAAGATGCATGTCATGAGTTATAACAACTACTGTAGTCCCATTTTTATTGATAATATCAAGAAGTGCAATAATCTCGTTGGTACTCATCTCGTCAAGATTACCAGTGGGCTCATCTGCAAGTAGGATTTTAGGTTTATTGATGAGTGCTCTTGCTATAGCTACTTTTTGTTTTTCGCCACCAGATAATTCATATGGCATCTTATCTGCTTTATTTCGGAGATCTACAATATTTAAAAGTCTCATAACTCTTTTTTTTATCTTAAAAGTATTGGCTCCTATTACTTCTTGTGCAAATGCTATATTTTCATAAACGTTTTTATCTTCAAGAAGTTTGAAATCTTGAAAAACAACTCCAAGCTGTCTCCTATAATACGGTATAAGTTTATCGCTCAAATTTGCTATGTTGTCATTGAAGACTTTTATCGTGCCACTTGTGGGTTTAAGTTCTCTTGTAAGTAGTTTAAAAAGCGTTGACTTTCCAGCGCCAGTCTTTCCAACAACAAATACAAATTCTCCTTCATTAATCTTTAAGTTGACACCATTAATTGCGTAGGAGTCTTTGTCATATTTTAATGATACATTATAAAACTTAATCATTAGTATGTATATATTCCTTTTTCCGTAATTTTAATTTTATTATCTTTAAGAAGCTTTCCAACTGCATTTTTGAAAGTGGTTTTACTCATATTAAAATCATTTTTAATTTGAGTTGGTTTTGCACTTTTATCAGTATATATAAGATGACCTTTAAAGTTGTATTTTATTGTCTTATATACTTTTTCAGAATTTTGAATGTATTCATATGTTCTTATATCTTTATTTTTAACGCTTGCTTTTACATCTTTGTTACTTGTATACATTGTAGCTACAAGTCTATCTGACTTATCTATATACATATATACTTTTACTTTATCACCAACTTTTAAGCTCGTCGTCTGCTCGCTATACGGCAAAAGCAAATCTCTTTCTATACCAATATTTAAAAATGCCCCTACTTCATTAATATCATTTACAGTTAATTTCGCTACACTTCCGACAGTTAAAAATACATTTTTAGTAGTAGAAATAAGTCTTCCTTTACTATCCTTATATACAAATACATTTATAGTATCATCAACTTTAATTCCTTTTGGCACAAGCTTCTTTGGAAGTAATACTCGATTCATATCATCATCAACAAGGTAAGCTCCAATACTCACAATGCTATTTACTTTTAGTTTTTGATACTCTCCAAGCTTCATTGCAATAATTTAAGTTCTTTTATAGCCTTTATAAGTGCAAGTTTTCCTTGATAATAATTTATACCACCTTGTAAATAACTATAATAAGGTTTTCTTATTGGCGCATCACATGATAATTCAATACTTGAGCCAGATACAAAGCATCCAGCAGCCATTATCACTTTATCATCATATCCTGGCATATCATCGGATACAGTTTTTGCAAATGAATCTATAGGTGAAGTCGATTGTATTACATTACAAAATGTTGTAATTTTATCTTTATCATCAAACTTTATAGCAAGTACTATATCATTTAATGGCTCATTGTATAATGGTATCGTTTTAATTCCAAAAGAATTAAGTGTGATGGCGAATAATCTATTAATTTTAAGTGCATTTTTAACTATTTGTGGTGCAAGATATAGACCTTGAAGTATATTTCTATTTTGATTAAAGCTTATACCTACTTCTTTACCTATGCCAGGTGATGTGAGTCTATCTGCACATAATTCAATTAAATTCTTTTTCCCTACAATATAACCACCAGTAAGTGCAAGTGATCCACCAGGATTTTTAATTAATGAACCGCACATGATATCTACATTAACATCAGTAGGTTCATTTTTTTCTACAAACTCTCCATAACAATTATCAACAAATATTATCAAATCTTTATTAATGCTTTTGATAAACTCAGTAACCTTTTTTATTTTGTCTACGCTAATTGGGTACCTATCGCTATAACCACGAGATCTTTGTATCATTATAAGTTTTGTTTTATTATCTATTTTTTCTTTAATCTTGTTATAATTAAAATCATTTGATAAAAGATCAATATAATCAAAGCCTACATTAAATTCGCGTAGTGATGACTTGCTTTCAGATAAACCTATAGTTTTATGCAATGTATCATAAGGAATACCCGTTATAGAAAGTATATTGTCACCAGGTCTTAAAATTGAAAATAAAACTAAACTTATAGCATGTGTTCCTGATACTATCTGCTCACGAACAAGTGCATCTTCTGTCCTAAAAACATCTCTGTATACTGATTCAATAATATCACGTCCTAATTCATTATAACCATATCCAGATGAGCCATTAAAATGTGAATCAGAAACTTTATTGTCAATAAATGCTTTTAAAACTTTTAATTGATTATGCTCATAAATTTTTTCAATATCTTTAAAAGTGCTATCAAGCTTTGCTTCAAAACCATTTACATAATCTACTATTTTATTGTCAAAACCAAAATTATTATACATATTAGATACTAAGGAAAAAATATAATGCTGGAGCAGTAAATATAACCGAATCAAAACGATCAAGTATCCCACCATGACCTGGTATTATGTCACCATAATCTTTTACATTATAATCTCTTTTAATTGCTGAAGCCGTAAGATCACCAAGTATGGAAAGTACCGAACCAAAAGCAGTAGCAAAACCTACTCTTATGCTTGAAAATATAGGATCATCACTAAATCTATTAAGCACAAGTATATTGTAAAGTATACCAAGAAATGCTGCTCCGAGAATTCCTCCAATAGCTCCCTCAATTGTTTTATTGGGACTAAGTATTGGTAAAAATTTGTGCTTTCCAAAAATATGACCTATGCAATATGCAAAAGTATCAGATCCCCAGCTTGATATAAAAATGAGCCAGATAAGAATCTTACCATATTCATTTTTTTCTCTTATAAGATATATAAAACTAAAAGTTATGGCTACATAAATAATTCCAAAAAAAATCATAGCCACTTCTTTAATATTATATTTTGGATATGATATAACATAAAAAATAAGCAAAAATAATAAGAGTGATATCAAAAACAATAGTATTCCATTGCTCTTATAAAATATAAGAATAATATAATAAAAAATTGTCAAAAGATATGCCGCATATGCAAGCATTGATTTTGATAAATTAAAGACACGATAAAGTTCTATAAGTCCGATAATTGATAAGAGCGCACATACGCAAAATAATAGATCGCCACCAGTATATAATATCACTATAAGACCAATCAAAAGCAGTATTCCGCTAAATAAACGCAATAAAAATCTCGATAACTTTTTATTATTTTTAGAAAGATTAGCTATTGCTTCTTCCTCCAAAACGTCTTTCTCTTAAGTTATAACTATAAATTGCATTATAAAATTCATTTACATCAAATTCAGGCCAGAGTGTATCAGTAAAATATAATTCTGTATACGCAAGTTGCCACAATAAAAAATTAGATAATCTATACTCACCAGATGTACGTATAAGTAAGTCTGGGTCTTCAATATTGTATGTATCAAGATTATCTGATATATCTTCTATAGTTAGTTTATCAATATTATAGTTTTTACTATAAATTCTTTTGACAGCTCTTAAGATTTCGTCTCGGCTTCCATAATTAAATGCAATGCTAAATATAAGCCCTGAATTATCTTTAGTTAGATCGCTAAGAAGATTACATTCATTAGTGATATTGGGAGGAAACTTTTTTATATCACCAATGAACTGCACTTTGACATTGTTTTTCATTGCTTTATCTCGTATTTTATTTAAATACATAAATAATAAGTCAAAAAGTGAGTTTATCTCCAAAGTACTCCTCTTCCAATTTTCTGTGGAGAATGCATAAACTGTCAAAAATTTAACATCAATCTTTACAGCTTCTTCAAGTATAACTTCAAGATTTTTGCACCCTGCCTCATGCCCCTTAGCTCTTTCTATGTTATGTTTTTTTGCATATCGGCCATTTCCATCAAGAATAATAGCTACTGATCTTGGTATAGTTAGTTTATGGTCATTTTCATCATACAAATAATATATATTATTATCAAAATCCGGTACGCTTTTAATTTTATGTAAAGTGTTATCCATATTAAAGAGTCATTATTTCTTTGCTTTTAGATTCTATTGCTTCATCAACTTTTTTTGTGTAGTCATCAAGCATTTTCTGAACATCTTTTTCAAAAAGTTTTACATCATCTTCTGTTGCTTCATTGCTGTCTTCTAATTTTTTAATATAATCATTAGCTTCTCTTCTTATATTTCTAAGAGATACTTTTATCTCTTCACCAGTCTTTTTTACATCTTTAGTAAGTTCTTTTCTTCTCTCTTCATTAAGTTCTGGAAATATAAGTCTAATCACATCTCCATCAATACTTGGATTAATACCAATATCAGCAGAATTAATGCCTTTTACAATATCTTTTATAGCAGATTTATCATAAGGTTGTACTAAAAGAATTCTCGCTTCAGGTATAGAAAAATTTGCAAGTTGACTAAGTGGTGTATTGGTTCCATAGTATTCAACAACAACTCTATCAAGAATCTTTGGATTCGCACGTCCTGCTCGAATTGTCTGCAACTCATTTTTTAAGCTAAGCAATGATTTTTCCATTTTTTCTTTAAATTGATCAAATCTCTTATCCATATTGTCCTCCTTATGAATATATAAGTGTTCCTATATTTTTTCCAAGTATTGCTTTAGATATTGCATCTTTTTCATGTAAAGAGAAAAGTCTAAGATTTAGTTTTTGATCTTCGCAAAGTACAGAAGCTGATAAATCTATTACTGACAATTTCTTTTCTATCATATCTTTAAATTTAATCTTATTATATTTTTTAGCATCTTTATATAGAACAGGATCCTTATCATAAACTCCATCAATATTTTTTGCAAGCAGCAATTCATCGCACTCAAGCTCTATTGATCTTAGTACTACTCCAGTATCAGTTGTAAAATAAGGATGGCCAGTTCCTCCTGCAAGTATTATAATATAACCATCTGTCATATCTTTTAATATATCGTCTTTAGAGAAGACTTTAGCTATATCAGAGATTTCAAAAGCTCCATAGACTTTACTTTTCATTCCATTTTTAGATAATAGTTCTTGAAGGTAAATTGAGTTCATATATGTAGAAAGCATGCCTATCTCATCTGCTTTATATTTATCAATGTTTTTTAGCATCTTGCCACGAATTATGTTGCCGCCACCAGGCATAATTGCAATCTGAGTTTTTTTCGAAAAGTTCTTTTTAATTTGCTTACAGATATTGTCGACAAATTCATAACTATAGTTTTCTTTTTTAGTTCCTTCAAGTGCTTCACCAGATAATTTAAGCATGATTCTTCTCATACAATATTCTCCTTTATGTTAATTGATCTTCTATAAGGTCAACCGATACGAGTGCAGTGATACCTTTTTCTTGCATCGTTATACCATAAAGCCTATCAGCTTTTTCCATAGTACCACGTCTATGAGTTATAAGGATAAATTGAGTTTCATTTGTAAGATTTTTTAAGTAATCAGCAAATCTATCAACATTTGATTCATCAAGTGCAGCTTCTATCTCATCAAGTAAACAAAATGGTGATGGCTTTAAGTTTTGAATTGCAAAAAGCAAAGCTATAGCTGTAAGTGCTTGTTCTCCACCTGACAATTGCATCATATTGCCAAGTTTTTTGCCAGGAGGTTGTACTGAAATCACGACCCCAGCATCAAGTTCGCCCTTATCTTCTACTTCAACAAGCAAAAGATCTGCTTTGCCACCACCAAATAATATTTTAAACACTCTTTGGAATTCTGTTTTTATATGTTCAAAGTTAGTATTGAACTGATCTTTCATAGATCTATCGAGTTCTCCAACAATATCCGATATCATCTCTTCTGATTTCTTTATGTCTTCATATTGAGTCGTCATCACTCTATATCGATCCCCAATCTGATCGTATTCTTCTATAGCATTCACATTGATTGGTCCAAGCTCTTGAATTAGTTTTCTTTTTTCTTTCACATAGTTTTTAATCTCTTCGCTCGTGCCAAGGTCTTCTTTATACTTTTCTAAAGCGTTAGCATAAGTTAGGTTATAGTTTTCAAGCATAGAATTAGTAATATCGGCAATTTTAAGATTTGACTTTTCAAGCTGGTTCGAAAGCTTTGAACTTTCTTGCTCAAGAGTTATCTGTTCAGTAGCAAGTCTATCTTTGGCTTCATAGTATTCTTTTCTATTTGAGAGACTATCAGTTTTTTCTTTATTTTTTTCATCGATTATATTTTGTAAATCACTAATTTCACTTTCTGTCTTTTTAATATCAGAATCTAATGCAGCTATTTTATCATTTTTATCTTTTATGCTTATATCAATATCTTTATCTCCTGATAGAAGTTTATTCTTTTCAGATACAATATTATCAATATCAAGCAAATTTTTATCAAGAATATCAATAGTATATCTCACTTTATTAGATATATTTGAATACTCAAGCTTCATATCATTGATAATATTAAGCTTAATTGTATTCTTATCAATATTTAGCTTATTGATATCATCTTTCAACTTTTCAATCGCTTCAAAAGTATCATCATAATTTTTTGATGCTACATCTTTTTTATTGATATAGTCATTAATCTTATTTTGAAGTATAGGAAGAGCATCTCTAAGTTCTTCATACTCTCTCTTTCGCCCTATTACTGTAGTAGAGTTTTTATGAGATCCACCTGATATTGCACCTCCAGGATTAAATAGTTCTCCTTGTAAAGTTACAATTTTAATGGATGACTTATATTTTTGAAAAAGCACTTTGGCATTATCATAATTATCTATGACAACACAATTTTTAAGAAGATAATTAGCAAGGTTACTATATTTATTATTATATTTGACAAGTGTTACAGCAAGTCCAATAACTCCTGATTCTGATATAAGTTCATCATAAATTTTATTTTCTTTAAAACTTATAGCAGAAAGTGGTAGAGTTGTAACTCTGCCAAGATTATTTGATTTTAAATAATTTATAACACTTTTTGAAACTTCAACATTTTCAGTAACAATATTTTGAATTGTATTGCCAAGGGCAATTTCAATTGCAAGTTCATATTTTTTGTCAGTTGATATTATATCAGCTACAGTTCCGATAATTCCACTAAACTTTTCTTTATTGTCAAGAACATTTTTGACAGCATTTTGATATCCATCATTTTTTTCAATCATGCTCTTTAAAGCATCATGTTTAGTTTTACTTTCGAGATAATTATTTTGTGCTTTTAGTAATTCTTCATTGGCAATAGTCAATTCATCATGATACTTAGTCAGGTCATTGTTGAGTTTAATCTGCCTATTATTAGCCTCATCAATATCTTTTGTGATTTTTTGTAAACTTTCTTGATTAGCAATATTTTTATTAAAATTAAAATTGCTATTATATATAGCAGAATCGTCAACTTTAATATTTAAGTCTATATCAATTTCATTTTTTTCAACAACATTTTTTACATTTTTAAGAGCATTATTTATAAAATCAAAATCTTTTGAAAATTGATTAACACTTTCTTCTGCTTCATGGTTATTGATATTAATTAATTCAATCTGTTTCTTTAATATTATTAAAGTATTAACTTGATTAAATATATCTTTCTTTATTTCTGCAATACTTTTGTCAAAGCTCTCTATTCTATCTGTACGAGTAGAACTTGTACTCATTTCAGAATTGATTTGTTCTTTTAGTACATTTATCTGTCCTTTTATGTTTTCAAGAAGCGCCTTTTTTTCTGTAATATTATCTTTTATATCAGTAATTTCAAGATCAAGTTTTGTAATCTTATCATCAATCTCATTGTATTTATTATTGAAGGCTATTTTTTCTTCTTTTAGCTTTTTTAGATTATTTTTATTAGTTTCAATATTGCTTTCAAGTTTTTTAATGTTTTTAGTTTCTTCGTCAACTTCTCGAACAAAATTATTTGATTCATAGAGTATAAGTTCATCTTTTAAGTTTAAATACTCTTTTGCTGCATCAGCTTGTTTTTTTAGAGGTTCAATCTGTCTCTCAATCTCATTAATAATATCTTGTACACGAGAAAGATTGAGTCTCTCTTCTTCAAGCTTTTTCTCTGCAATTATTTTTCTCTTTTTATACTTTACTATGCCTACAGCTTCATCAAAAAGTTCTCTTCTATCTTCTGGTTTATTGGATAAAATCTTACTTATCTGTCCCTGACCAATTATTGAGTATCCTTCTTTGCCGATACCTGTATCATAAAAAAGCTCAATTATATCTTTAAGTCTGCAATCTGCACCATTAAGTTTATATTCAGACTCGCCACTTCGATAAAGTCTTCTTGATACTTGTATTTCATCATAAGATATAGGAATCTTTTTGTCTGAATTATCTATAATTAAATTTACATAAGCAAAACCCTGTGCTTTTCTAAGTTCAGTACCAGCAAATATGACATCCAAAGTCTCAGCACCTCTTAGCTGCTTCATACTGCGTTCACCAAGTACCCATCTTACTGCATCAGCTATGTTGGATTTACCACTACCATTGGGACCAACTATTGCCGTAATTCCCTTTTCAAAAGTAAGTATGGTATCATTGGCAAACGATTTAAAACCATGAATTTCTATTTGTTTTAAATACATATCTTACAATTTCATAAGTGCAAGTCGTGCTGCATTTTGTTCGGCTTCTTTTTTAGACTTGCCAATCCCTTCTTCCATAATATCATTATATATAACTCTCACAATGAATCTTTTGTCATGATCAGGTCCCATCTCTTTTATAAGTTCATAGCGAAGATTAACTTTTTCTTTATTTGCTTTTTCTTGGATTATAGATTTATAATCTGAATCTACATGATTTAGGTCGATTTCACTTATAATATACTTATATATAAAGTCTTTTGCATTATCAATGCCAGAGTCTATATATATAGCGCCAATAATCGCTTCTATAGCATCACACATTATACTGTCATTTTGTGTGGCATCTGATTTATTCACGCCATTGCCAAGAAGTAAAAACTTTTCTATATTAAGCTTTCTTGCCACTTTTGAAAGCGACTCTTCACAGACAATCTTCACACGATATTTTGTAAGAGTCCCTTCATCAATGTCAATATAATTATTATATAAAAAATCAGAGCTGACAAGTTCTAGTACTGCATCACCAAGAAATTCAAGTCTCTGATTTGTATCGCATTTTTTTAGATTGTGTTCATTGGCATAAGATGGATGAGTCAAGGAAAGTTTCAAAACACTTTCATCTTTAAATGTATAACCTATACTTTTTTCAAAATCATTAAGAATTTGCATTGCCAATCTTTTCCAAAGCATCTTTTATTGTGCGGATCTCAAGGAGAGCATTGTCATCAACTTTTATATTATACGCCTCCTCTACTTCCATTACAATCTGGAAAAGATCAATTGAATCAAGATGTAAGTCTTCTTTAAACCTCGCATCAAGATTTAAATTATTCACATCAATTTTTGCATGCTTTGCTATGATTTCTTTAACAATGTTTAAGTCCATTTTGTACCTCAATTTCTTTTATAAGATTAGCTATAAGCTTTTTTTCAGTTAATTCATATGCTTGTCTTATAGTATTTTTATATTCAGTTGATTTTGAATTGCCATGACATTTTATTACAAGATAATTAGTACCAAGTATTGGAGCACCACCATAAACTTTAGCGTCATATTTTTTTAAAAGCTTTTTTAATGCTGGCTTAATTAGTGCTCCGCCAATTTTTGTGACAAAGCTTTTCATAATCTCTTCTTTTATAAGTTTTAAAAGAAGAGTGGCTGCGCCTTCATAAGTTTTTAAAAATACATTGCCAGAAAAACCATCAGTAACTATGATGTCACAAACTCCATATACAAGATCTCTTGCTTCAAGATTGCCAATAAAATTGATTGACTTATTGTCTTTTAGTAACTTATATGTAGCAAGTGTTAAGGCATTGCCTTTATTTTCTTCATTTCCTACAGAAAGAAGCGCTATACGAGGCGAAGTCGTTTCAAAAGTAAGTTTATAATAAGTATCAGCAAGTATTGCATATTGATATAGCCACTCTGGTTTACTATCTACATTGCATCCGCTGTCTATAAGAATCATTGGATTTTTTTCAGTTGGAACAATTGCAGCAATGACTGGCCTATCAATGCCATTTATTGGTTTAAGTATAAACTGTGCTAATGCCACAAGTGCACCAGTATTACCAGAAGAAACAAATGCATCTATTTTTTTGTCTATTAGATATGATGAAGCCTTCACCATAGATGACTCTTTTTTATTTCTAATCGCAAATACTGGATGGTCGTTCATTGAAATTTTATCTTTAGCGTCTACAAGTTCTATATCATATTTTGAAAAGTTAAAATTAAGCTCTTTAAAAGAATTGCTTACCTTTGTGGCATCACCAAAAAGTATGTATTTAATATTAAGCTTATCACTGATTGATTCTATAATGCCTTTACATACTTCTTTTTCGCCAAAGTCGCCACCTGTTGCATCAATACCAATTGTAATTTTTTTACTTATTTGCAACCTCTTTTTCTATAATAGTCTCTTTATTATACGAACCACAGTTTTTACATACTCTATGTGGTAGTGTAAGAGCTCCACACTTTGAACATTTTACGAGGTTCATAGTTTTCATCTTCCAATTAGCTCTTCTCTGATTTTTTCGAGCTTTAGATGTTCGATTTTTTGGACATATTGACATAATTTTCTCCTTATTTCATCTGTTTTGCAACTTCTTCAGCAAAATTTTCTTGTTTTTTCTCTATACCTTCACCAGTTTCATATCTTACAAATTTAAGAATTTTAATATTTGCAGAATTAGCTTTAGCAACCTTATCTACATAATCTCTTATAGTTTCTTTGCCATCTTCTGCCATAATGTAAGTCTGATTATATAGGCATACTTCTTTTAATTCCTTATTGAGTCCGCCTTCAACAACCTTTTCCAAAATGTTATCTGGCTTACCAGCATTTTTTGGATCATTTTTTGCTTTCTCTATAAGTATCTCTCTTTCTTTTTTCTTAAATTCTTCATCAATATCATCAGAACTTACAAATTTTGGTCTCATCGATGCTACTTGCATAGCTATATGTTTTGTCATTTCTTTAATTGCATCATTGACTACATTTGATTCCACAGCTACAAGAACACCAATCTTTCCACCTGCATGAACATAATCATATACAAGACCATTTGGTGAAATTAGTTTATCAAAACGGCGTATAGTTAAATTTTCACCAATAATAGAAATCTGAGTTGACAACTCTTCTTTTACTGTCTTTGTCGTATCAGCTTTCCATTTTTCATTTAAAAAATCATCAAGAGTATTGCTACTTGAATCAAGTGCTTGATTGGCTACATTCAAAACATATGATCTAAACTTTTCATTTTTAGCTACAAAATCAGTCTCGGAATTTACTTCTACTACAACACCGGTTTTGAAATCATCTGAAAGTGCTGTAAGTGATAATCCTTCAGCAGTAATTCTTCCAGCTTTTTTCTCAGCGCCTGCAAGACCTTTCTTTCTTAAATATTCTATAGCTTCATCTATATTACCATTTGTTGCTTCAAGTGCTTTTTTACTATCAAGCATACCACAACCAGTCATCTCACGAAGCTCTTTTACCATTTGAGCAGTAATTGCCATAATAATCTCCCTCTAATATATTAATTTTCTTCTGCTGGTGCTTCTTCTGTATTATTATCAAAAGAGTCAGCACTCGTTTCTTCAGATGAAGTATTGTCAACAAGTATCTCTCCTTGCTTTGCCTCAATTACAGCATCTGCTATCTTAGACACTATAAGCTTTACAGCACGAATTGCATCATCATTACCAGGTATGATATAGTCAAGTTCATCTGGATCGGCATTTGTGTCTGCTATACCAACTACAGTTATACCAAGTTTTCTTGCTTCTGCAACACAAAGTTTTTCTTTTTTAGGATCAACAACGAATACACAACTTGGAAGTTTTTTCATGTCTCTTATACCACCAAGATTTGCTTCAAGTTTATCATGCTCTTTTTTTAATATTGATACTTCTTTTTTTGGTAATTTTTCAAATGTACCATCATTTTCCATTCTTTCAAGATCTTTTAATCTCTTAATACGAAGCTCTATAGTCTTGAAGTTAGTGAGCATGCCACCAAGCCATCTGATATCAACATAAAACTCACCACATCTCATTGCTTCTTCTTTTATTGCTTCTTGAGCTTGACGCTTTGTGCCAACAAAAAGAATAGTGCCACCATCACGAACAATTTGTGAGATAGCATTATAAGCCTCATCAACTTTGTTTACGCATTTTTGTAAATCAATAATGTGAATACCATTGCGAGTGGTAAAGATATATGGAGCCATCTTAGGGTTCCACCGCTTGGTCTGATGACCAAAATGAACTCCAGCTTCAAGAAGCTGTTTCATAGAAATTGAACTCATTAAATTTTCCTCCTAGTTATT
>AUXO014579738.1_pt1 | contig 19283 bp, 17 predicted proteins | sample 768731 | NCBI WGS metagenome assembly AUXO01 (sample SAMN02715735, study PRJNA202380) | gut metagenome | biome: sheep rumen | host: Ovis aries | place: New Zealand: Palmerston North
AGACTCTCTGCCTACGAATTCAAATGGAGCAATAGCAAATCCCACGTCCGTTGCCCAGCATCCTTTTCAACAGCCTACCCTGATGTCCCTTTCCATGTTATTACGCCACAAAATATAGATGAATTTATTTTATAGAAAAAGGCCATCTTGCTCCATATAATCAGTTTACAGATACGCTGTTGATTCCTCAATAGGACTAAATTCAAGGTATGTATTAGACGACTTTCAAAAGCTTATATTGAATTGCTCCTTCAGATACCTTTGTATCTCAACCTTGTCATTGTGACATTCGTGCTTTATCTGATAGACCTGAATATCTACCAAGGTGCGATACCACCAGCCTTGCATGAAGCACCACAGGAAACCCTTCATGCCGTCCATGAAGCCTCGTTTGTAGATATAGCGATACAGGAAATATACAAAAGAGCGTACAAACAGCGGCTTTGCTGCATACTTGTTCTTAAGGTTTCGCTTGGCTCCAGCCTGTCCTTCTACATGGTCTTTGCCAGAAGTTTCCGAGAAGTCATACTCGATGTTCAATAGGTCTGCAGCCTCGCGTTTGGCATAACCGATATGCTTCTGCGCCCACCATGTGATGTTATTCAGGTTATGGTCCACGAAAGCGCCGTCGTATGTCTTACTCACACCCTCTGAAAGAACAATATGTTCATCCATCAGACGTACCTCGCTACGACCAATACCGTTGCGGAACAGACGCATGAGTACTACAGAGGGAGAAGCATGACGCATATACTTGTCCATGAACTTCACCTTCAGATGGAACTCGATGCCCGTCACCTCCTTTGGCTCATTTGGGAGTTTCCTTTGGATCTCCTCAATGAGGTCATCCTCCAGATATTCATCCGCATCGAAGCGTAGCACCCATTTTGTTTTGATAGGAGCATTGTCCAATCCCCAGTTAAACTGTGTGGCATAGTTTGTCCACTTATTCTGAAAGACTGTGGCCCCCATCTCACGGGCGATCTCACAAGTCTTGTCTGTGGAGAACGAATCAATCACAAATACCTCTTTACATACTCGGAATGCATTTTCCAAACAGCGACGGATGTGTATCTCCTCATTGAAAGTGAGGACTATGGCAGAAATATCATTCATTTTTATTTTCAATAAGAGCCATAAGGCATTGAGTAACTTTGTATACACCAAGTGCTGATATAAAGGTTAGCATCAGCCATAGAATAATAACTGTCACACTGCTATCTATTCCTACTTGTTTGAGTATGAATGACGAAAATGGAAGAAGTGGTAAATGCACTAAATACACTTCGTAACTAATATCGGAAAAATGACTGATAACTTTGTCTTCCTTTGATGATTTAATAAATGTCAGCAAACATACAAAAAGAGCAAAGCCAGCACTGATACTTGAAAATGTGGCTATCGCTTTATGTGTATTATGCCATCCCTGCAGATACATATACCAAGATAGTGCCATAGTAAGTATTGTCACAGCTAGCACAACCTTTGACCATCGACTAGAATATTCTAGCAATTCACTACTTTTGAAAAACAAAAGACTTGCAAAGAATATTGTAATTACGGGTGCTACAGAAGAGAACGTTGAGAAATACCTTTCTCCAAAGATATATAATGAAGCCATGGCCACATAACCTATTAACCAGTATCCTATCTTACATTTATCTAATCTTACCCGAGAAAAAACCAGATAGACTAAATATAGGAACATCATCAACGTGATATACCACAGATGACCAGCTACGCAAAAAGGTTTAGCCCATCCCAATCCCGTCACATTGAATAGGACAGTCTTCATGTCCAATGTATGCCGTATTAAGTATTCAATGCCAATAACCATAGGTAATGTAAACCAAAGTGGTAAATATATACGCAAACATCGCTTTTTCAGGAAACTTATAACTGCAAATTGTTTGTAATCATCTTTTGTCCACTTCATTCCAAATAGCTATGCAGATAGGGCGAAAAAGACCATCAGGAATACCCCCCCCATTGCAGTCCCGTATTCACAAGAATTGGGATACCCGATGCCTGTAAATAGTGGTCTGCCACGATACCTGCCATTGCGATGACACGGATTATATTTAATGTAAAACTATTGGGTCTCATGGTTATGCCTTCCAACTAATACCGTCCTTTACCACTTTGGCAGGATTGCCACCTATGGCACAATAATCTGGATAGGATTTGCCTGTTAAGACTGCACCAGTGGCAACCACGCAGTGACGTCCAATAACAGTACCCTTGGTAACAATCACAGTATTCCCAATCCAAACATGGTCACCAACAATAATATCTTTACTGAGGTTAACGCGAATTCCTGACTCTGCATCAATAACACTATGGCTATCCCCAGCCCTAAAGGTAACATTAGCAGAGAAGAGCGAATCTTCACCAATCTCAATCTTTGTTCCCTCCATGACAGCTAATTCTGTTTTTCCTGCAATTTGCGTTTTTCGCTTAATATAAACCAGATTATTGTCCCCTCCCATATATATGATCAGGTTTTTCAAACCTACTCCCTCTTCAATAATCAACTTGTTGTTTGAGCCATATATATTGAAAGAGCAGTTTGAATAACTGGAAGGAAGCATTCCTCCCACTTCAACCGTGTTGTTAATCCCTTTGAAAACACAGCGAAGTTTCTTAGAAAATACATTCACTCTATTAAATGTGTTATTTTTCCGTCCTCTCACTTTGTTATTCATTAACACGAAATATAACCATGATAAGATTGGCGAATACTTTTTTGCTAACTCTTTAATCATGCTTTTCATAAGATGAATTATATCATTTCAAAGAATTCATGCCATCCAGCCTTGTCTATAGGCTTAAATGAGCTGTATTTAACACAATTATTAATTATTTTTTCAATTTCATTTGCCCAGTCATTTTCATCCTCTGCCTTAGCAAACCTCACGCCTTCATATCCTTCCATCACCTCATGAGCGTATGGCACATCTGCAACCAATATGGGGAGTCCAAATGCTGCAGCTTCAATCAATGGCAATCCTAAAGTTTCCATTGTACTGGGGAAAAGCAAAGCATCGGCAGATTTGTAAAGCGAAAGTGTCGTTTCATAAGGCAACCTTCCCATCATACAAAACTTTTCTCCAACACCTTGCTCCTTTATCAACGCTACAAGGTTTGACGCCTCATCATTCCCAACAGTGAAATAAATCCGAACATTTTTTAATAACTCTTCATTGTTATTCTGCAAAACACCTATGGCCTTGACTATAGTAGCATGAGACTTATGAGGTGAATAAAGCGACGGAAAGACCAATGAGACTTCATCTTTAGGGAATGGATATTCCTTTACCTCATCTGCCTCAGGCACATCTACATCAGGAAAACAAATAGAAACTCTTGATTCATCGATACGCAGACGATTAACCAAATTATCCTTAATAAATTTAGTCTGAACCACAAACCGTGTTTTTGGTCCAATTGTTCGTTTGACAAAATATAGATAGAAGTGTTTATACAGAAATTTACTTCTTTCTTCCTTCTTGAACGGATTCCAATTATGCTGAAAAAAAGGAAGCGGCTGATGATAATACACTATTTGTGAGGTATTTATATAGCTTTTAATTCCAGTATTCTGTAAAGAAACAACTACATCTGGAATAAAATCTTCTTTATCCAACAGCTCTTTACAACCGATATTGTCAAACCAATTTCTTCGTTTGCGAGATTCTATATCTATTTCATAGTAGCGCACACGAGGAATCAATGGCTGTTGCAAGACCTTGTTTACGAAGATAAAATATTGATTATCGCCTATCTCTTCACGAAGATGGCTAATAAATTGATTATATATAGTCACAGCACCACCCATTCGAAGGCTGGCTGCGGAAACAACAATATTCTTCATCAAGAAACTATTAGAGTTAGATTAAATGCTGTTTCAAGACGGCAATTTGATAATTAGGATTCCACTGTGTATCTATCTCTTGATAGCAAAGCTGACGTACATGGTCTCTTAGTACGCCATTGATACGAAACCATTCTTGGATTTTCAAACATAAATCGTTAACATCTCCATATTTAAAGAAAATGCCTGTTTTATACGGAACAATTGACTCATATTCTGGCATCTGCAACTCAAATCGGTCATGCGTTATAACGGGAGTACCAAACATCAACATGTGCATAGCAGTCAACCCTACATTTCCAGGTGATACGCACAAGTCTGCATTATATACGAATTCTGCATTTTTCACTTCGTCATAACTTGCCCCATAAAACCAAACCTGATCTTTTATATCCAACTCCGTAGCCTTTGTCTCCAATGCGTCTTTCTCTACGCCATCACCCACGAACGTAACATTATAGAAATCCCCCATGCTCTTCAGTAAAGAGACGGCTTCCAACAACATATCAAGGCGCTTCACAGAGGTAAGACGACCGAGAAAGACGATGTTTTTATTTGAATTACCAAAATGATCTTGGTAAAGATTGGTTGGTTCAATTTGTCTTCTAATTTTTAACTGAGCATCATAGTCTAACGAATTATGGATTACAAAAAGTTTCTCTTCCTTAATCCCTTCGTTAACCATCAATTTCTTAGCATGGTTACCATAGAGGAAAGCACCATCAACCAACTTATAGAAGATCTTTTTGACAGTTCTTTCAATCTTACTCTCCTTACCATACCATCCATGAGTCCAAAAGTAAATTCTTTTCTTTCGATAGAACAAGTTCTTAGACAATAACATCTTCCACGTTGAAATGTCGTGGGCATCACCTATCATCAGATATCTGTCATAACGTTTGTCTCTAAGTAGAGAGAGTACACCATCCACAGAATACCAAGCCTTCCCAGGATTATTCACATGAAGATACTTCACCGGATGCTTCAGGCAGGACGTATCAAAGCCCTTCACATTAGCGTCCCAATCTCCAAAGTGCCAGTCACAATCAAATTCTTGATCAAGTCTGGTATATATTAGTTTTCGATAGAGAGAGGGAGTATTAAAAATCAAACAAATCTTACCCATTTGATCTAATCAATGAATCTACATTAACGGCATAAACCTGACGTGTTCCCTCATGTATGGAATCAAACACCGCCATATTGCCCTCACGATTCCAGCGAGGATGAAGGTCACAATGGAGGCCACTTCTAGTAAATGCCAATTGTTCTTCCGAAATAGATTTCAGTATGGATGCATCAACCCCTTTAAAATAATCTGCTTTTAAAGTCATATCAGGATTTTCAAACAGCCTCTTAAACCTACCTAAGTTTATTCTCAACTCTTTTGAGAAACGATATAAGAACAAATCTCTATAGCCCTCATCATCAGGATAGTTATCACAGATGCACCAATCTCGATAAATAGGATTGGTCATCGGGTGACCGTCGGTAGGTATAATATCCTTAGCAAGGGGGGGTGCCGTCGCCTGTTCGGAATCTTCTATCATCAAGAATGACATACCGCCAACGATGCCTTTATTTTTTCCAATGACCATTTTCACCATTTTCTTTGCCATCCTCAACGAATACTTAACTACAGGATTAGACATAATAGGATTATTGCGCATGGCATCAACAGAACTGCCCACACGGCCAAAAATATAAATATGATTGTCATCCTTCCAATCGTAATGGCTCAAGAATCCCTGACCGATGCATCGCAAATCTTTGCCATCCATTCCAACAGTCATCAGTCTTGTCATCAGACCTCCGTCCGGCATAAAATATCTATGCAGGAAGGCAACTCTCGTCCCCGCTGGGTTGATACTAAGATGAGTAAGGTAGTGGTGACTTTTCTCCGATACATTACTCGTTCCGCATTTTGCAACCTGCTTTACCGATACCAGCAACTTCACCCCCTTAGACTCCATATCCATTATAGTAATGCCACTATCTGACGGAAACGGATCATTCGCCCCTTTATCCTCTATGCCAGTATAGCCATATCCACCCAGGCGATGAAGCCGAGCATAGTCCAAGCCAAGTGCATACCGCCCATCCTTCGTAAGCATATGGACCGTTGCCGGCAGGTGCTCAACGAGAGTGTTTGTGTCTGCATCATATAAATCAGCAGCCCACCTATCACCGACTCGGTTGTTAACTGTGAACAGATTCGTCTCCCCCACCCACTGTTGGCGGGCCCCCTGCGGGAAGTTTAGGGCTGTTGTTTCACCAACCTTTACAAATTGGCCATTTTCAACATAACCAACACCAAACAGTTCGCCGAGCAATGGAGGTCTGTTTATTGTATCCACCTCCAAGCACAGATATTTCGAATCTGCCCTATTTGATATCAGCAAATCGTGAAATCCGAACAAATGGTGCTTCGGACCGTTTGTTATACGTTCTACTTTACATTCTATAGTTCTTACTTCTCCCATACTTACTTATTTCTTTATAGAATTCAAGAAAGCATCCATTTTTTTTCCAGTCCCTTCAATGGTATATTCGTTCAACACCTTCTTTTGTAGATTCAATGCCAACTGCACTCGCTCATCATAATGGGCTATGACATCTTCTACTGCTGCAGCAATGGCTTCTGGGTTTTCTTGATTGTAATAGGTGATATGACGATTATAGTCCTCGTCCAGTTTTCCTATCTCGCTGCTTACAATAGGCCTTCCCGTGGAAGCATACTCCATCATCTTGAATGGGAAACCAGCAGCCTGCGCTCCTACACCCATACTACGAGTAGTATTAATAAGAATGTCCGCATCTCTATCAAGGGTCTTAATGAGTTCTGCATGTTCCATATATCCATTGAATCGGAACTGGTGCTTCTCAGGAACTTCTGCAATTAGTTTCTTTAAATTATCGTCCAAGTTACAGTTTCCATAAACCGACACAATGCATGGCGTTTGAATATATGTCATGGCTTTCACCAACAAATCACCACCTTTACTATAGTGAATACCACCCGTCAATATGATGTGTACAGGTTTTTCTTTTTTAAGAGTATTAACCCTCGTACTCACATTATTGATGACTTCCTCGTTTATAATACCTGGGGTAAGCACACTATATTTCAATGTATCTTTCAACTGCAAGCCCATACAAACAGCCATCACTCCATCCGTGCGAGCCATTAGGTAGTTATAGAGTTTCCGCTTATAAGCCTCCATGCTGTTTTTATCTCCGATAAGAGCTTTGTTGAAGATATTATCCTCGTACTCTATCACCTTTATCTTTTTCTTGAATGCTCCTATAGTTAAGGCAGCCCCAAGGGTGATGTTATAGTACAGGAATACATCATAGTTCTTGCTTTCCTTGCGTAGTAGCCGCGATGTCAGCCATTCATTGATTGGTGAGCAACGACGGTATGAGATGCACTTCCCGTACTTGATGATAAGTTTCCCTTCAGGGTACTTCTCTACCTCCGTAAAAGGGTGAATGACCTGATTAGCTACGGTGAGACCGGGACTGAAGATTGTCACCTCATGTCCTGCCGCCATCAAAGCACGCGCTATGCCACGCGTCTTGAAAGGGCCGGAAAGAGCAAACTGTTTCCCCTGACAGTATCTCTCTGTAAACTCTTTACCGATATATGCTGATAGATATGCTATTTTCATTTATTTAAAAGTTTGGAATATATGTTTCTTAATTTGTAATAATTGCTATAGTCGGGATTTGTAATTGTATGACCAATTTCTAGTGCTTCCGTTACCTTACCAACAAAATCACCCATATCACCAAAGTGGTATAAAATCGTTTTCTTTGGCCGAGGGCAAACATCGCTTGCAACAACTTGCACGCCTAAATCTAAAGCTTCCCTTACAGCGACAGAATCTCCATCAGTACAAGTAGGACGAATATAAACATCCGTTTTATTCCACAAACTCTTCATCTCTTCAATTGGTCCTAATTGCCAATAAATTTTATCCTCAACCCCTAATTGACGTGCCTTACGTCGCAAAACATTTATCTTATCAGTATCGTTGATTTCTGTTAAACATAGCACAAAACCTATGGGTTGTTTATTCAATTTCAATATCTCAGCATATAGAAAAAGAGCATCATTAAAACCATATATATCCTCCCCATTATGAAACATAAAACTATGTCCATAGAACACAATATTTTTTACATGTTTATCAATATAGTTTTGAAGCTCAGGAGGGAGCACCTCGGTTACCTTTCTACCATCGGGTATATAAGCTGGGATTACATGAATTAAATTTTTAAACTTAATGGGTAGCCTCAACAATTCGTCTTTTGCTTGCTCACTTACCGCCACCCAGGTCACATTAGGATGATTCACCACCCTTTTCAGAAAAAAACGATTGATAAAATCACATTCGTGATAAAATCTTTGTACCATGGAATTATGGACAGTAATCACGATCTTCTTATGCAAAAAATGTAAAAAACACCATATATAAATCATGTGTTCCAAACTGTAATGAGAATGGAGAATCTTATATGGAGCCAATACTTTTAAACAATTAGGCAAACTAAACAATATCTTCTTTGTTGACAAATTCAGCTCATAATCGAACAATTCTGATTGAAGAACATGCTCATCATGATTTTCTCGGTTATAGAAACCGCCAACAATCAGTTCGTCCTCCGTAAGTTTGTCTATTAAACGAGCTATTGAAACAGACACTCCACCATATTTAGGTGGAATGAATCCAAGCTCTTTGATGTCGTAAATATTATTTCTGCTCATGGGTCAAACCTAAAATAGACTCGTGTTCTTTTATCTGCTCTTGGGAGAAACGCATTTTCAAAACTCGTGCAGGAACACCACCTACAATGCTATAAGGTGGTGTGCTTTTGTTTACTACTGCACCGGCGGCAACTATACAACCTCTTCCAATCGTAACACCCTTCAGGATAGTTGCATTCATCCCTATCCAGTTGTCGCCTTCAAATACGACATCCTGATCATTCTCGGGTCGCTTCTCATCATCCATTATGGTGTTCACAAAACGCCCAACAACATCTGTACGATGGTCGCCCCCTCTGATGGACACATGGGGACCAAATACAACATGGTCTTTAATGATTATCTTGGAGCGCGTTGCCACAAAGTCTGCATGGTAAGCAATATTCACATGTGATCCTACATACATAGATTCATATGTGAAGACACTGTTCCAAGGGTCAAAATGAACATCATCCCCACAGAAAGCCATACGTTTTTTGAATAGGGGGAGATAAACCTTATTATAAATATGGTGACAAAGTGTTTTAATATCAGTCATCTTAAATGCTATATAGTTGTTAAAAAGTTTGTTAACTCCTTACAGACATTCATACAATTAAATCTCTCCTCTCCCAGCACGAATCCATTTAATCCTATTTCTTTGGCCTTTACGGGATTTTGCTCTACCCAAGCAAAACTATTCGCAAAAGACTTTTCTGAGAAATCTGTCTTTATACAATTCTCATCTGAAAAATATGATTTGATTTCACCAATATTTGTGGCTATTATCGGAGATGCGGAAGCCGAATATTCTGCAATTTTTTGAGGAAACCTAGCAGAGTCTTGCTCGTAGTTAGGGTCTAATGGAATTAATAATGCGGATGCGTTTCTGTATCTATAAAGTAGAATATCATAAGGCAATTTCGATTCTATTGCAATCCCATTCTCCAAGTTCAATGATAAAACATATTGGCGAATTCTATTAATGTCTTGTTCCGTTCCGGCCAAAACCATTCTCAAAGAATAACTGCCATTGTTGACGTGATACAATTGATACGAATCAATGATAAATTTTGCAATTCGGAAATATCCTGCCTGCGCACAATATAAAAAATATGTATCTTTCCCATCAGCATGTGGATGCTCTTTTGGAAACTCTGCTAAAGCAGGTACTTTATAATATGGTTTTTTAAACTTTCGACATTTGTCTATGATGTATTCACTAATAGGCAAAATTGCATCTACAAAATATCCGAAATAACGAGTATATAGTGGATCGTTATAATACTTATCCTTAAAACCTAGATGGTGTAGAGTGGGGATCCATTCATGCGATATACAAGCCGTTCTGTAACCCAACAATTTGCAAAGAAAAGTATACAATACAAATAAATGAAACAAAGGAATTTCAAGCACAACAATATTTTGGCCTTTTTTCTCTCTATGATTCTTAAGATATTTCCAAAGTTTTGGAAGATTCTTAATGGGTAACCACAAGAAATATAAATAGCCGTTAGTAGATGATTTATATGTGGTCACCTCTATTCCTTTTACATCCCTCACCTCGTCTGTAATTACAGATGTTGAGCCTGCTATACCATTATGGACAAAACATTTAACACCAGCGGCTTGCAACCCCTTGGCCATCATAGCAATTTTTGAGTTTCCGGCACTAAACTCATAACCATAAGAGTGAGAGCACTCTAAGAAAACGACATTCATCTTATAATTGTTTGATAACTTTACAGGGATTACCAGCAGCCACAACGTTAGCTGGTATATCCTTAGTAACTACACTACATGCTCCAATCATTGCATTGGCACCGATATGGACACCCTTCAGAACCTTTACTCCATAGCCTAACCATACATTATCTCCAATAACAACATCTGCATTTCCACCACTACGATGGTCGTCGTTATGCCAATCAGAATCAGTAATTAATGTATTAGCCCCACATCGGACAGAATTACCCAATTTTACACTCTTTGCAGCGCCTATCACAACTCCACTAAACCCGCATTCGTCACCAATCTCGATAACGGCGCCTGAATCTAATGTAGAAAACATACAAGGTGAATACACGCCAATCAAATTAGATGTGTAAGAAGAGTTAAATTCACAGGCTTTACCTATTAATATACTTGAGCTCGCTGCTCTGCAAAAATGCGTCCTACCTTCAAATCTACAGCCTTCTCCTAGTGTAACCTTCCACCACTTTGCACACAAATAATTAATAGCTTTCCAAAAAGGTCTGACAAGATATTTCTTTTTATAGCAAAAAAGGGCGAAGGGTAAAATATCCCTAAAATGACTTTGCATAGTTACTATTTAAAAAGTTGTTCTATTTCTATGTCTGTTAAACTTCGATAATACGGTGATCCACAAATAGCGACCCCTATCCATACAACGAAGAATGTTATACTACATTCTGGCAAGCCAAAAGGAATCAGATTAAAAAGGCTGATAGCAATGTATGCAGCAAAAGCTTTAGTCAATTGATTATGACTATAGAAAAAACCCTTGATAACAGCCTTCAATAATATAGCAACATAGAGAACAAGAGAAATTACTCCACCAGAAAGGATAATAAATAGCCATCCCGCCTCTATGACATTTCTGCTCATCACAAAATTGTCACCTTCCATCATAGGGCAGTAGTAGGTACCACCGGTTCCCCTACCCCATATCCAATCAAGGCCGCTTCCCATATCACTCCAGAAAGATGCATAGAGACTAGAACGACTATCCGTATCAAAACGGCTTTCCATCAATGAAAACATACTAGTAAAAGAAGAATAAATATATAAGGCGATGGCAGCTATCACACCTGTTATCAATATAAACTTAAAAGCATTTCCGATACTTCTTTTTTTTGATATGTAGAAATATACGCTGAGTAATTCCATGATAATCAGCGTTACGCTCTGACCACGCCTTCCTCCAATAACACAACTAAATAGAGTAATCCCCCAACATATAAGAACAAATGCATACCATTTCTTTCCAATGTATGAAGGAAGGAAAAGAAGAAATCCCATCATCATAAATACTTTACCTACATACATGATACTTCTCACCCAAACACCTTTATTCTCTAATTGCTCATCAGACATCATCATCATATTATAGTCAAGAACTTCTGAAGAAAAAAGGTTATTTCTATTAATCCATACAAAAACTGCGAAAACAAGTCCCACTAGCGCAAGAACTCTTACAAATACTTTAAAATCGAATTGAATGGGGTTAAGAAATACAATAAGCGGAAGAATAAATGCAAGAATACTATATTGATTACCTAACTGTCCAACGGCCCCTAAGAAACCATAGTTAAAAAAGATTCCTCTTACAAGAACCAGCATCTGCCAAATAATGAATACTCTCAGCAAACGTTGGGTACTTGCATCACCATGAAAAGGCGGTGTCGTGGTATTCTTACCACCAGTTATTATAGGATATAAAGAAAATAAAAATAGTGACAAAATAATCAACACTTTGGGAGTCGTAAAAGTCAGGAACATATCCAAGACCCCAGAGGAATATATAAGGATGGATATGAGCAGTCTTATATACGCTTTTCTTGCCGCCATAAATTAACTAATTAAAAAACTTTTATACCTTTTCAGCGTTTAATTATTCTCAAACAGAACACGTAGTTTATCGTAATACTCTGTTTTAAAATAGGGTGCTAGATTATGGTTAACATCTTTTGAAATAACTTGTTGGGAAATTTCAAATGCATCATCCAGGTCATCTGCTACATAAACATATTCATCATAGACTCCTTTAAACCAATCGGCTCCTGTTATTACTTTATGATCATTAGTTTTAATAATGATAACAGGTGTCCCAGCACAAAGAGAAAAAATCGTTCCATGATAACGATCCGTTATCGTTACCTCAAAGCGTGAATAGGACTCAATCTCTGTTTCAATGTATTTTTGAAGGTTACAAACCAACTCTTCTACAGTCTGCGAAGCCTGCGTATCTTTTTGGAAAACTTTAATACCTGAACTTATAAATTTCTCCTCTAACGCATCTATTTCTTCCTTGGAATACAACTTTTCCCCATCATTACGAGTACAGAGACATACACCATTACGAGGATTGTTATAATTCAAAGTTCCAATCAGAGTTGTCACAATATCTGGATAAGCTTTTACTCTAATGTCAGGGAACATTTCCTTAGCCATCGCAAAACTTACATAATCTCGAGTAAGGAAAAGCATATTCTTTGCTTTATTGTGATTCTCTGCGCATATACGTTTATTCTCTTTATGCCGAAAATAGATGGTCTGAGGCATCATCAGGATTTTGGCATTTGGCATATAATCGATGACCATTCGGTGCATCAAGGGATGATTGCCCCCCAAATCCTGAGTACAATAACCGCTCTGAAATACGATCAAATCATTCTTTCCGTATATTTGTCTCAAATGCTTGAAAAAACGTTTTGTGAGTTTAGGGTTGACAATAACATCGCTTTCTACCATTACCAACTCATAGTCAGGATAATTCTCCCGTATCCATTTGGTGATACAATAGCGCTGAGCCAAATCCCCAAGATTCGGATGGATTGTAATACCAAAGTAAAACACATGGTCCTTTCCAGACTTCATGACCTCAAACTGTTTGCATTTGGCAATCTCATCTTGATACTTGCACCACTTTCCTAATGCATTTATTATTGGTACATAAATCCATCGGAATAAACTTTTTATTGAATTCATTTTTTTATAATCCCTTTCACTTTGCCAAGGACAGATGCCGCGGCTGATTTTGCTTGGTTCTTTATAAGATTAAACTGATAACCTTCATCCTCAACAGTGTGACGAATATCAAAAACCGCCTTGCTTTCTTCTTCTTCAACTGTGAAAACTTCAAAGACTACAGGTCGGTCATTATGGTCTGCAGAGATGAAGTGTTCGTATTTTGCTAAAAACTCTTCTTTTGAGTTTGCTGACATATATTCAAATCCAAGAGACTCAACGTATGCTTTAACAACATGTGGGGATTTATCACCGAAATGCCCACCTGCCGCCACAAAATGGTCAGCATCGTTTCCAAACTGTGCTGCGGGATGCCAATACATCCTAAACTCTGTGCCCTTTCCATTATTGGTAACAAGGATGCGAAGATTATTTCCAAGATGGCGATTGCCTAAAGCATTCATATCATAGAAGAATGCCAAATCTCCAGTAAAAGCAAAATGTAGTTTATTCGGATGAGCCATCGAAGCACCTAAAACGGTAGAAAGACAACCATCAATCCCAAACCCGCCAACATTGCAACTTGCCATCTTTATTTGAGGAGTATCAAATAGATTCCACGCACGTAAACTATTGAGAATAGCAAAATGCAAATAACTATCAGCCGGCATCTTATCATGTAATTGCTTGGCAATCCATGCATTTGAGAATGGCAACTCAGGAAGAGAACTATAGACTTTTTCAATATCCTCTTTGTATTGTTGTAACAACTGTTCTTGTGGCACGATAGTGTCGGGTGTATAGCGCTTGAAGAATTCGATTTCTGGCATTTCAAATACTGAAGTCAGACTTCCTCTAAACATGTCTCTAATCTCACCATCCTCGTTTACTCTCCAGGTATTCTTTGAGCCAACGTGCCAATATTCACCAGATACTTCTCCAATATGTATAACTAAGTCAGGACATCGTCTTGGCGTAGAATATCTCTCTTGTGCAGCAACGATAGAATAATTCACACGATATCGTCCGTAGTAATTGCTTGTTTGGTCACAGAGTACCACGGCATCGTGTGCAGCACAGAAAGCATCTACTGCATCTGTTAGTCTCTTTGTAAACGGAACATGAGCACCAACAAAAATCCCAATAATTCCTTTTGGTAATTCAGGCAGTTCTTCATGCACCGTATAACGATTAATAATCTTGACTGGTGCGATGTTTTTCACCGAAAAATCACTTCCCCCATGAGTTTCAATATCCAAATGGACTGGGCCGCCTCCTCTTCGTTTCAATTCCAATACAGCTTGATTGATTCTAAGAGTAGTTACCCACTCATCTGTTGAATCTTTTATCATTTGGACACGAACATCAAGATTGGCAATATCATTAGGAATTGACCGACGATCAATAACCTGCGGTTGCAAATGTCCAATCAGATTCTCACCATGCGATCCTGTAACAGCAAGGATGGGTAATTTACGGTAAAAAGCTTCTGTAAGACCGGGGCCGTAATTACGTGAAGCGGTTGCCTCAGTACAGACAAGAACAACAGGCTCTCCCGATTCAGCAGAAAGGCCACAAGCAATGTAGGCAGCAGACCGCTCATCAACGGAAGAATACATTTCAAATGACCCGTCGTGTTCCATACTAACTATTAAAGACATTGAAGCCGTTCCCGGGCTTACCACAATTTTCTTGATATTATTTGCCTTTAATACTGCTATCAGTATTTGTTGTGCTCTTTCAGAAGTGTAGTATTGATTATCTTTCATTTCGAAAACACATTATAATTAATATCATCGTATGTTATCACCCCCATTCCACCTGTCATATAAATAATATCACCGACAATGCTGCGTCCCACTTCACTTACAAGGAAAACAGCCATGTTGGCAATTTCTTCTGGCAAAATGTAACGACCTATTGGACTGTTCGGGTAAGACATATCTCCATCATTTCCTTTATGAAGCATAGGGGTTGCTACCGCGCCTGGTGCAAGCCCATTAACTGTAATACCATGCATAGCCAGTGATTTTGCAAGCCCAAGAGTTAATCCTCGAAGGCCCCATTTACTCACAGTATAAGCAGATATAGCGGGGCGTTGACTGGAAGAAGAGCATATATTCAAGATATTGCCTTTTATACCATTTGAAACCATATATTTTCCTACCATCTGGGACAAAAAGAATACACCTTTCAAGTTTGTATCAAGAACCAGGTCATACTCATCTAATTTCACATTAGGCATTTCTTGAAAATTTACACCTGCGTTATTAACCAAAATGTCAATATAACCACTTTCAGTTATCTTTTTGAAAGCATGATCAAAAGTATCAACCTTTGTATTATCAAGTACTATTCCCTGGCAATTGCCCTTTAAGGACAACCTGTCACAGGCCTTTTGCAGCCGTTCCTTATTACGTCCAGTAATAACAACACTCGCACCGGCGTTCAAAAAAGCCTCTGCGATTGAGTAACCTATACCACTTGTTCCACCTGTGATAAGAGCCCTCCGGCTCTTTAACAATTCACTTGGTTCTAATGCTATCACATTGCATTTAATAATTGGTCTGCGGTCTGTCATCCGCATTAGCAACGCCTTAATCTTTCCCAACATTATTTTTGATTTTAAATATCAACAACACTTTATTATTTACAAAGGAGCGCTCTGAGGTTTTCATACCTAACAAATAGATTGAGACTCCTGTCAAAAAAAGAGCGACCCCGCAGAATACAAATATTTCAACAATATCATTTTCATAATGATAATGTGTCATAAATAATAACACAACAACCGGTATGGCTATTACTTTGATGGTTCCAATGATAACTTCTTTAAACCAAACTATAACTGGATAAGAAGGTACCCGCTCCTTTACTAATATCAGACGAACTATGATAGCAACAGAATAGACTATAATTCTGGAAATGATAACACTGTAGGGAGGAAGTCCCATATACAATAATAGCCAAGCACCAAAGAAATTGAACGAACAGATAGTTGATATAGTAATTTGATATTTCTTCACATCTTTATCTGAACTCAAAATCATCCATAATGGAGCTGAAGTCGAGTCGATAAAGATAGCGAAAAGAGTAAGGATGCAGAACTCTATTGCGTACTCCGGATAATCGCCCAGCCAAACAGTTAGGAAATTGCGAACCTGAAAGCATATCGGAATCAAAAAAAACAACACCAAATATGTGGACATACGCGCACTACGTATAGCTAAATTGTTCATGGCAGCATGCTCCTTGTTTACATACAATTTAGTAATCTGAGGATTAAAGGCAACTTGGAAGTTGGAAACAAAACTTTGGACTATGTTAGTAATCTGATTGCTTATACCCATTGCAGCATTTGCTGCCACAGAGAAGAAGATATTTACAAGGACCGAAACACCCTGACTGGTCAACAATACCACAAACTGACTCAGAAGATTCCAGCCCATATAGCCAAACATCTCCTTCAGTAATTTTTTGCCATGTGGTCGTATGTATTTGCATATTGGGAATGAGCGATAACAATAAATCCGATATATTGCCATTTCAAGAAAACCTACGATAAACAGCAAAATGGAATAAATTATCAGTTTGTCACCAGATATCAGCAACACACCGTATGCCACTCCCAATTTGAAAAAAACACCCACCAGTGAGATATAGGCATAGATATTCATTCGCTCATGAGCGGTAATAGCAACCGTAAATGGAACCTGCATAACGGCGAACAAAGCAGCAAGAACCGACATCTGGTAGGCCACGTTTGCCGCAAACATACGATCCGCAGGAATATTCAGCACGTAATTTACTACATACAACCCTATGGTTTCTGCACCAATCAAAATAATAGCTGCAATTCCGATATGAGAAAAAACCGCTAAATTAAATATATTTTGCTGGCTCTCAAGGGTACCATTTGCTAACTCTGCGGTAATATAGCGACGTGTTGCTGTTGTAAGTCCCTGATTAAGAAAAATAAGGAACACAACAACACTTCCCACAATATTGTATATGCCGTAGTTATCAAAGCCTAATGCATTAATGGTAATACGGGCCGTATAAAGCGACACCACCATAGATACCAGCATGCGAATATACATGAACATGGTATTCTTGACTATACGTTTATTATCGGCAATATGGTTTTCGTTCATCAATGTTTTGCTTTTATTATATTCTTATAAATACAAAGTAGTCGCAGTTTATTGGTCTCCGAATCATGTCTTTTTAATGCTTCTTCGGACATGTCAATCTGATTAGAACCGGAAGCGAAAATAGAACAAACTTTATACGCAAGCACTTCTACTTCCTCAAATCGATACAGGTTGGCGTCATTACCTTTCATCATATCCATTGCCCCACCAACATAACTACACAAATGTGGCACGCCAAGGATTTGAGCTTCGCCCAATGAATTGGGACTGTTTTCTATGGTTGAAGGACATATGAATACGTTGCAATGCAAATACTCTTGCTTCATCTCATCCGCATTCAAATTACCCGTAAAAGTGATATGGTCCGCTAGATTATATTGGTCAATCAGCGATTTGATTATTTTACCATAGCCAGAAAGCCCACTGATGAACAAACGGCGACGACCTTTTGTAATGTCAGTCCCCGCAACTCTGATCTGCGTGTCTGGATAGTGACGCAGAATCAACGGCATAGCTTTTAACACCTGATGCAGTCCCTTGATTGGATAAGAGGCTTGACTCAAAAAGATTGAGTGTGGCTTGCACTTTTCATATTTCCATTTCGAACCATCATAGAACTCATCACGGAGTGTTTCATTGCAGAAATGATACTCTGCATCGGGGTTGATAGCCCAAGTACGTGATCTATCCCATGAAGTTCTTCCTATTATGTGCTTACATCTTTTTATTATGTCTTTCTCATATTCTCCTCTAATTCGGAAATCTTTTTTTCCTTGAAATATTGTTTTGGAACGGACGTCTATATAAGTAATATTTTTTAAAATTTCAGATAATGAAATACCATAATAATAATAATAATAGGCACTTACAAGTCCCTGGACGGAAACCACAACATTATCAGTCCCGCAAGCTTTTACATATGCATAACCATGAGAAAACTCGGTACCATGTATATGGACTACATCCGGTTGGACTTCGTGCTTTATTTTCTTCCAAAATGGTTCATAATCCGAATTGACTCGGGTATTCCCTTTACCTATTGGCAGGGCATAATAGTCAATCTGCTCACCCTTTATATGAGTCAACTCATTGACAAGTGGAGACACTGAAGCTACCGTTAGTCGAACTTCACACGATTTAAGCAAAGCATCTGCAGCCCCCAACATCCAACCACCGGATGCTTTCAACTCGCCTCCTCCATTAAGAATATTTACAGCTTCCGGGAAGAGTATATTTGTAATCCATAGGACTTTTATCATAATGCTTTACTTATTTTTATTTCAATTTATTTTAATCACATTTTTTATTAACCTTTTTCTTATTAGAGACTTTACGAAGACAGAGGGCAAAAGTCTGAAAGCTACGTTATTTTCCACCCGACTTCTGATCTAGCCTTTTACAACGCACTAAAGTCCTAGCATCCGCATTAATGTCTGACTCAACACATGCTACTCGGACGAAGTGTCACACTATCTGCTATAAATTTATCTAAATTGAACATGTATTCTGTAAAGGTTAAAGTTTAATGTTTAAAGTTTAAAGACAGTTTAAAGAGTTTATTGTTTAGAGTTTACGGACAGTTTACAAGCCCAAATCCTTTGATATGACACTGACTGACTGATGACTGACAGGGGACTGACAGGGACTGACTGATGACTGACAGGGGACATGACTGATGACTGATGACTGTGACTGACTGATGACTGACAGGGGACAGTGACTGACTGACAGGGGACAGGTTCATGTCATAATTTTGCGAACTGAATTATTCCCCTACTTATTCCCGTCAGACGCT
>AUXO014745335.1_pt1 | contig 19278 bp, 15 predicted proteins | sample 768731 | NCBI WGS metagenome assembly AUXO01 (sample SAMN02715735, study PRJNA202380) | gut metagenome | biome: sheep rumen | host: Ovis aries | place: New Zealand: Palmerston North
CCTCTTTCCTGTTTATCCTTAACTTCAAGTAACTGGGCATCAAACTCATCGGCTATCTGTTGGGCTACCTGTTTTGTATTTTCTGTACGTGAGTAATATATTACTAAATCTGTCATGTTAACACCTTCTATGGGTATAATCCTAATTCTTTTAATCCTTCGGTCTCATCAAATCCGCACATCAGATTCATATTCTGAATAGCCTGACCGGAAGCTCCTTTGACAAGGTTATCAATGGCGGATATAACGACAAGTTCATCTTCATCATCAAGTGATATTCCACCTATCTGACAATAGTTTGAACCGCGAACACTTGCAAGAAGAGGTATCTTATTGTCCTTAAGAACCTGTACGAACGGTTCGTCCTTATAGTACTCACTGTATAATGAGTAAATATCCTCAGCAGTAACATTGTCTTTGAGTAGTATGCTGTGGTTTGTCGTGATAATACCTCTTATAACAGGCACCAGGTGAGGGGTAAATGATACCTTGACGTCCCTTGATCCGAAGTTTCTTAGCTGTTCCCTTATTTCAGGGGTATGTCTATGTGAAGCGATAGCATAAGGTTTAACGTTATCACTACATGTAGGATAATGGCTGTTGGCAGTAGCCTTGATACCTGCACCGCTTACACCACTTTTACTGTCAAGTATTATCCTGTCTACAAGTTGGTTTTCAACTAATGGAAGACTTGAAAGAATAGCTCCTGTAGGGAAACATCCCGGATTTGCAATCAGGTTTGCTTCTTTAATCAAATCTCTGTTTATTTCCGGAAGACCGAATACAGCTTCAAGTTCTGGGTGAACATGGGTCATGCCATACCATTTTTCATAGGTTGGAACATCCTGGAATCTGAAATCTCCACTTAAATCCACTACCTTGGATCCGTTGTCCAAGAAGTCAGGCACTATCTTCATAGATGCACCATGAGGTACTGCACAGAAGACCACGTCTGCATCAACATCCTTATTTTCTGGATTTGTGAACTTCAAGTCCAGATCTTCTAGATGTGGATGTAAGGTGCTTACATCATCACCTTCACTTTTACGGCTTGTAACTGTTGTAATTTCAACTTTTTTGTGTCTGGAGAGTATTCTCATTAATTCTCCACCAGTATATCCACTAGCTCCTATAATGGCTACGTCTATTTTACTCATTTAATCAAAACCTTCCTCTCATTTTTTGAAATATATGCTTACATGTGTTTTGCAACATTTTTAAAGTGGGTCTTGGCCACTTTGTCAAGTATTTTTTTATCAATATTTTTTATATTGCTTTTTTTTGTTAGTCTTATATTATATCTTTCTTCTAATTCATTTAAAACTTTTTCATAGTGATACTTTGCAATAATACTACTTGTTGCTACGGGTATGAATCTTTCACCATTTTCTATTTGGATGACGTTTGAATTCGTATTTAAATATTCATCCATCTTTTTCTTGTCAAATTTATCAATAACTATGAGTGTATCGGTTGAATCAATCTGTTTCAACGCTCCTCTTATTGCAAGTGAATGCAAGTATGCCAATAGGTGATTCAAATTCTTGCCTTCCTTTCTAAACTTGGCATATAATCTGTTGTAGCTAAATGGCCTTAAAACTATAACCTCATGCTTAATGTTGATTTCCATAATTTTTTTATATAACTTTTCTATCTGATTTTTACTGAGCTTCTTGCTGTCATCAACCCCGATCCTCTTAAGTTTATTATTTTCACTCCTTGATGTAGCTACCGCACATACAACTAGTGGTCCAAACCATTCACCTTTACCAGTTTCATCAGAGCCTATAGTATACTCGTACTTCGATAGCAAAGTATTTGGATAATCATAGTCAGAATCATTATTTTCATGTTGGATTTTTTTGGAAGAATTTCCATGCTGTATATGTCCTTGATTTGATGTTAGTTTTCCTGACTTATCCTTGCCATCTTTTTCAGTGTCCGATTTTTTATTGTTCTTCAGGATATTTTCAAGATTTGACTCTAAAAAATCAACGGTTTGTGCATTATCTTCATAGACTAAAGAGCCTGAGTTATATAAAATAAGTATAATGCCTTCATCATTAATACGTACCTTTTCGTATTGATGTGGCTTCTGGTGTTCTAAACGATTGGTTTTTTCAATAAACAAGTTCATATCATTCTTGTTTAACTTAACTGATTTCATCATTATTACACCTTTAAAAAAATAATAAATAGTGGGGGAGATTAATTATTACTGGATATTTGTCTTATAATGCTCATCTGAAGTTATTCACGTATCATGGTTCCAATACCATCCTTAGTGAAAATCTCCAGAAGAATGGAATGCTCTAATCTGCCGTCCAGTATATGGGCCGTTTTAACACCATTTTCAACAGCATTGATACATGTTTCAACCTTAGGAATCATACCACCCTTGATGATTCCGCTATCGACCAGTTCCCTTAATTCATCAACACGAATACGTCTGATGATACTGTCGGGATCTTCAGGGTCGGTCATGATGCCCGGTACATCAGTCAATACAATTAGCTTTTCAGCATCAATTTCTGATGCAATTGAACCTGCCACTGTATCAGCGTTTAGGTTAAGAGTATTTCCATCATTGTCAATACCTATAGGTGATATTACAGGTATGTAATTGCTACCTGTCAGGTCTTCAATCAATTTTGAATTAATATTATCAATCTTTCCGACATATCCAAGGTCAACTTCCAATATTTCTCCATTTTCATGTCTAATCTTTGCAGGATCTCTCTTGGATGATTCAAGTAAAAAGTTATCCTTACCGGATATTCCTATTGCCTTACCGCCGTGTAAACAAATCTTTGACACGATTTCAGTATTAATTTTACCTACAAGTACCATCTTAACGATTTCCATGGTCTCCTGGTCGGTAACCCGAAGTCCTCCGATAAATTTAGGTTCCTTACCCATCTTATCCATGGAACGTGATATTTCAGGTCCACCACCGTGAACAACAACAGGTTGCATACCCACATATTTTAAAAGAACTGTATCCCTTGCTGTTGAGCTCATTGCAGCCTCATCAATCATTGCATGTCCACCATACTTAATCATGATCTTCTTGTCATGAAACTTCTTAATGTATGGTAGAGCCTCTATTAAAACGTTACTAATGTTAAATTCATTATGGTCTTCCATATTTTCACCCTTTTTTCTTATCTAAATTATTATTATATTTATTTTCATGTTGTGTAATCAGCGTTTATGTGAACATATTCACAGGTCAAATCACAGCCATAGCTGGTGGCACTGTAGTTGCCGTCATGAAGGTCGACATCTATGAACACGTCCTTCTTTTTCATTATATCTTCTGCCTTTTTGAGAATGTCCTCATTATCATATGTGGTTACATATCCCTTATCCACGATAACTGCCTTATCAGTCTTTGATGATATTGATATTGACACGACATCCGGATCAAACTCAACACCACTATAACCCATTGCGGATATGATTCTACCCCAGTTAGGATCAGCACCCTTTAGCGCGGTCTTTACAAGACTGCTTGAGACTACACTTTTGGATACTTTTATAGCATCATCTAATGTTTTTGCCCCGCTACATGTTACTTCCATGAACTTTTCGGCTCCTTCACCATCTTTTGCTATCTGTTTGGCCAGGCTCATACACACATAGTCAAGTGCTTCTTGGAAGTTATCATCAACCTCTTTTTGAACATCTCCAGTTGCCATTAGTATAACGGTGTCATTTGTACTTTCATCACCATCAACCACGACCATATTGAACGATTTCCTGACTGCCTTATTAAGGGCATCTTGAAGTGTGTCCTTATCCAATGCCAGGTCCGTTGTTATAAATCCAAGCATCGTACCCATATTAGGGGCTATCATACCAGAACCTTTACAAATACCGGCTACTCTAAATTTTGTACCGTCATTTAATTCAGTCTCTACTGCACACTCCTTTTTAACGGTGTCAGTGGTCATGATGGCCTCGGCCGCATCGGTAGCATTCTGTCTTGAATTTGAAAGCCTTTCAAGTGACTTTTCGGCAACCGGCTTTAATATCTCAAGAGGCATTTGTCTTCCTATAACACCTGTAGAACACACGGCAACATCCTCTAATGGTACGTTAAGCTTATCAGCCGCTAATTGTGCTAGTTCCAATCCCTTTTTGATTCCTTCTTCTTTGGTGTAGCAATTGGCATTTCCACTGTTAACAATAATAGCTGATATCTTTCCATCGGCGATATGCTTTCTTGTAATGCTGATTGGTGCTGCATATACCTGGTTTGTCGTATATACTGCCGCTGCAGTGGAGTCTTCATGGTATATTATTGTAACTCCATATTTGCCTTCCCTATAACCGCTGACTTGGATAGTGTCAATAGAACATATTCCCATATCTAATTCTTTCATCATATTTCTCCCTTCAAATCAATAATTTATTCATTATTTAAAAAATAATAACCATCATTTGGTCAATTTAAAAAAAATAGAAGTTTATATAATGGATTATATCCATTATTTATCGTCATTGTTTAACAAGTTATTAAGGTACTCCTTAATCCTATCGGATAACGTTGCATTCTCATCCTCATAACTATTGTATGAATTGCTGTTGTATCTATTTGAGTTATAGTTTGATGAGGAGTTATAATAATTATCGTTTGAACTGTCATTTGATACTATGTTACTTACTCCATCACCTGTGTCTTCAATGATGTTATCAAAGTGAATGAATATTGACGCAACACTACCGAATATAATTGCTAATATTCCAACAATCAACAATATAAATAATCTTGATTCAAGTTCTGCTTTAATAATAATCACCCGACTAATTGGTTATTGATGCAAATAGGACGGCTATTATCATAGCGGCAAATCCTATCCATATGTTCTGTGTATTCCATCCTATGAGAGTTGCTAAAAATACGAATATGAATACTCCAGCTATCATCAACTTCTTATTTTCCAGAAATTCCAGTGCAGACCTGGTAAACGGTGTTGGAATATAATATGCATACTTACCGTTTGCTATGTCAAAAACGATAACCGGCGTGTCATCATGTATCTTAATGGAATCGGTCAGATGCGCATTTTCACCAGCTTCACGTCTTGACTTTCCGATACCTATACGTAAGTTAAGGTTATTATTCAAAGCATACCATGCACAGTCCAATGCAGTCTTAAGTGCTATTTCCTTATTGGCGAAGTTGATTATAAGGTCATCTCCACCAATACGATATCCTTCTATCTTTCCATTACTTTCCGTTGCAATATACTCATTGATGTCATTCATTATCTCAATGAGCTTGTCCTTTCCATATTTTGCAATAAAACCTGTGGAATCCTTGGCGTCTATGTACATGAAGTTGTCAATTTCTGCGGGTGTAAGATGAACCATCTTATCTGTAGGTTTTTCTTCGAATATAACTCCATACTCTCCACCTAACTTTGTAAATGCCACTCCTGAAACTTGTCCTATCTCATTGTTCATTTCAATAGCTCTTTCAATGGATGCGGCACCGGTCATACCGACGGATCCTCTTACGTTACAGTTATTGTTCATACCTATTTTAATTAACTCTATAGCTATCCGGATAGCCTCTTTCTTTGAGGGCATATGGCTTACAAGCTCTGAATGGCTTTTCTCTATAATCTTTCCATTTGCCTCTGTTATGATATCGGCGAATGATTCAATGATACGATTAGGCTTAAAAAGTTCTATGTATAGATAACGGTCACTACCCATTATTATGTTACTAAGTAAGGCAAATTCGTTTATTGAGTTATCCGCAGGTTTTATTTCGATAAACTTCCTGTTTTTCGGCAAGTCCCTTTGGTCAATTTCACGTTCCAGATTTTCGAATATGCTCTGGCTGTTGATTGTTGCCGGTTCAACCTCAACAAGCATGGTCTTTGTCAGGTTAATCAGGCCCACATATTCTGTTTCCAAATCATTCGTTGCAAAATACTTAGTACCAATACTAATAACTTTCTTATTTAATAGTCGGCTAAAAAGGCTTTTTGTAATTCCATCAAAAGCCATTTATCTCTTACCTCCACGTTCGATAGAAATTTCAAATTGACCCGGTTTTTCCATTAGCATACTTGGCTTTACAGATACTATAGGGAATTTCCATGTTCCCAGTCTTGAAGCAAGAGTACTTGCGATATTTCTTGAGTTATGTTTAATAAATGAATAATCTGAGTCATTTATTATGATGTTTAAGTTGTATGGACTTTCCTCAAGTACTTCATCAGAGTAGATTATGTTCAACTCGAATGTTCCCGGTCTTGTAAATAAGTCATTTCGCACTGCTACAAGAGGGGAATGATCCAGGTTTAACTTGTTTCTGACAGTTACTGCAATTGTTCCGGCATTACGTACAGCTTCCTTATAATCCTTAGGATTTACAAGTACGAATATTAGGAAGTCACAATCTTCCATATCATCATCTACAAATCCGACCATCTTATTGAGAATAGGTATCTTAAGGAATACGTTTTCTAATTTTGAATCTATAGCGTTGTCCTCTTCATTGCTTACTCTACTGATTGCTTCCTGTGCAACTGCTAATCCGCTGAATTTCCTGTTTTTCTTGGATTTATATACGTCGAATCCACGTCTTTCAAATTCATTTAATGATTTAGAACAGATTTTTTGAAGTATATTTTTTACTTTTTTAGGTGGTGCTGGTTTACCAATTTGGAATCTACCATTTTTTACCCTGTATGGTAGTCTTCTACTTGGAATATCCTGGAATTCATCCTGATAGTCTCTGAAAAAATCATTTGATAATATTTTAGCATCCTTTTCATATGCTAGGTTTAATATATAATGATCTGCGATGGTTCCAGCAGGTACTGGGAAAACCTCGTCGTTTCTAATCATTTCATTAAAGCTATCTTTATCATCAATTTCATGTCGTAATGGTGCATCAGCTAATACTATTGGTTCATGTCCTAATTTTTCAAGCGTGCTAATAGCCACTTTTAGAGTTTTAAGACTTGGAGTTATTTTTCCTGTTTCTTCATTGGGTTGTTGTCCATAATATGCTACGTTTGACCCATCAACAATTACTTTCAAAAGATCACCTTTATATTATTTTTTTTCATCTTTAGTCTGTTCTATTATTATAATATATATCTATATAAATTTCCTTATATTTATCTTTGATGTTTATCATAATAATTATACTAAAAATATCACAAATAAACATAAATTTATATTAAATGATATGGTATTTTTTTCTATAAAAAAAGTTTTTTAAAGCAAAAAAAAAGGGTTGGATGGTGAATTTATCTATTCTAATTTCATTATGGCTTCTGCCAGGTCTCCACCAACTTCTTCAAGTACTTCTCTGGCTTTATCAGCACTTACTCCGGTCTGACTTGCTACAAGTTCCACGTCATCATCAGATATTTCGACCGTTGCCTCATCACTGCTTCCTTTAATTCTTTCTTCAGCATCTCCTGATATCTGATATGTTTCCTGTCCCATTGCCTTCATAATACTGACTTCAGCATTTTTAATAACTATTTCCTTATCTTTGAGGGTAATTACAACTTGTTCAACATCATCAAGTTCTTTCATATTCATACCCATTTTTTTCATCTGTTTTTCCATTTGTTTTAATTGTTTAGCATTTATTTTTCCACCAGGGAACATAAAAATCCTCCTTAGATTATTTTCGGTAAATCGATTATCATAAGTTATATGTTAATTTATATTATTAATATTATAATAAATTAGTGTTCCTTGAACTACCTTAATTTTATCCATAACTTAATTTTGAGTGTGACAATATTTTGCTATAGGGATTGTATTATTTATAACAATACATTCTAAAGAAAATCAGAACATCAATTAGAAAAATTAAATATAATATTCATAAATAATGTTATAAATCATGGAACTGGATTGTACTACGTTCTCCAATAAATTGAAAAAAAATAGAATGAAAAGATTATATAATCTTTTTAATAAGAACGGATGTGTTGTTTACGTTTCCCTTAGGCAACATCCTATTTTCTTCATGGAATCCACGTAAATCAACATCCTTCACAGGTTCATACAGCATCTGTCTCATTCCGGAGTATGTCCTATAAAGTATGGGTGTATTTGTATCAACTATTTCCCAGAGGTTACCGAATACCTTGCTTTTTGGTATGGCGAATGCCGCAACCATGATAACGTCATAATCAAGGTATTTAACGTATCTTTCATCACCTATTACTATTTCGATGTCATCTGCCAGACCCAGACGTCTTATGATGTGACGAGATAGTTTTGCAACGCTTGGCTCCACTTCTATTCCAACACATTTACATCCGAACATCTTGTTGAACATTATCAACGTAACAGGAAGAGGTCCGCTGCCTATAAATACTAGTTTGGTATTTTCATTAAATGGTACGAGATTTGATTCATTGGTAAGTAATCCTTTATATCTTTCATAGAAATGGAATGTATCAAGCACGTCCCATGCATTGTCTCCACCTTCTATTATCTCATATGCATTTTCTCTTTCCAGTCTTGCACCGATGTAGATGTAGAAGTCTCTTATTGTTTCTAATGAGTTGATCATTCCTTCATCAGAGAGGATTAATTTTGCTGAATCATAGTTGATGCTCTCATCATGTGCAATCACTTCTATATCATCGAGTATTGGGATAAGTTCGTCTAAACTGGTTTCATCGATGTGTTCTTTTCCTATCTTGTTTAATTCAATGGCTATTTCTCTTATTTTTGTCCAATATTTTTTAGAACTCATGTTTCTCACTTCTTAATTTATTTTGTTATGGTTGGTCGTATTACATTTTTGTACTTACCATATTACTATTAAGTATGTAACAATTACTATTTAAGCTAACTGTAATGTTTGGAGGATATTCATTAATGATTTTCGGATATTGGATTTTGAAGACAGCTCTGATTTTCTAGAAAAATGATTTATATGATGGTTACCCATGTAAAACTATTTAAAAAGCAGTTATGCTCTCGTTAATGCTATCCATTTTAAAAATAAGTTATTAATTATTCATGCTTTAAAAAAAGGAGTTTTCAAGATGACATTAGTCATCCTTTTCATGTTCATTGTTATAAATTGCTATTTCACTGACTAGCTCATCGATACGTTTTCTCTGATCGTTCATCTTGTTGTATAACTTGAACATGGCATAATATGCTAATATGATTGATGCTATATACAATGCATCCAAACCTCTGCCCAGGCCAAATAATGATGCAATCGGTGTTGTAATTTGAGGGAATAATGATACGATGATTACAAGAATCCAAATTGCAATCCATGCCACTAATGTGGCAAGACTAAAATTGTTTTCATAATATCTTTTACTGGAAAATGCTATTGCAATAATTGCTATAATTATTATTATAATCTGATAAGTAAACATGACTAACACTTCCTATTTTTTAAGGGTTTCATTAAGAAACTCCAAAACAATCTTGATACCGACAATGGTATTAGTACCCTTCTGGATTGTACGCTCATCATAAATGGTAGTCATGGGAACTTCCATGAATCTCAAATTCTTCCTTTTGATTTCACCAATAATCTCGGATGAAATACCATATTGTGGACTTTTCAAGTCCAGCTTACGTGCAGCATCACTTGTAAAAGCTCTGAGACCTGACTGTGAATCAGTAACCATCTTTCCCTGAAATATGTATGTGATATAATTCATAACAGTATTTCCGAATCTACGGCCGGTTGGCATATCACTAAAGTCACGGGATGCTATGACAATATCTGCCTTACCCTCCTGAAGGGGAGGATACATATTGTATAAGTCATCCGGATTATGCTGACCATCTGCATCAAAGGTAATCATTATATCAGCACCTCTTTTAAGTGCTGCCTTGATACCTGTCTTGATGGCACCTCCAAGGCCGACGTTAATTCTATGTCTATAATAATACACCATTGGATTATATTTTCTTACCAGGTTCTTTGCGATAGTTGGCGTATTATCCTTTGATCCATCATCAATAATCAAAACTTTAAATCCACGTTCTACAAGGCCATCAACAACTTCCTCTAATGTGTCTTCCTCGTTATAACTGGATAAGATAATGTATATCTCTGATGTAATTGGTGGAATATCTTTCTTGTCCATTTTATGACCTCAACTAGAAATTTTTTTTATAAAATTCAATTTTTGTTTAATACTATTTATGTAAAAAGTAGCTAATAATAATTATCATAATCCTGCAAATGGTATTGAATTAATCATGAAGGGGAATTCTGATAATTAAACGACACTTCCCATTAATAAAAAAGTATATTTAATACAAAAAATATAAAGTTAATTACTAATGAAAGAGGCGTTTTATTTATGGATAGAAAACTAGTAGGTATTTTGGTTGTAATACTTCTAATCATAATGCTTATATATGGAGTTCTGGCGTATAACTCAACATATAATGCAAAAATAGGATCCTCATCCGTGTCAATACCAGAAGGATTTCAATCAGAATATGATGGTAATGGTACAAAAATATATAATAATGAATCGGAATATGTTTTACATGAATTAGACAGGATAAACACATTAGACTCACTAATTGAACAGTATCATCTTGAAGGAGAAAATTATACTATCGACAGTAAAATATATCCATTAGGATTGGTAAATTTAACAAGTGTAACAGTAAAACAAAATGATAAAACAGTAGATACCTTCTACTACTATGAAAAGAACGAGAAAGTATATAAAATCGATGTAAAAGGTAACTACAACAAAACCGCTATTCAGACACTGGTAAATACAACAACCATAAATCCAGTACCATTCATATAATAGTTAAAGACTATTATCTTTACTTTTTTTTGAAATATGATATTTTATTCTTTTTTTAGATTATCCTTATCCATGTTGCTTTCCTTAATAATATATATTGGCCTGTTTTTTGTTTCGATGTAAGTCTTTTCCAGGTACTTTCCAAGCACTCCGATTGACAGCAATTGAATACCACCCAATAGCAATATGATACTAACCGTAGAAGTCCACCCTGCAACTGGATTGGAATACAATATTTTTCTTAGAACCAATACTATAATCATAATGAAGGATACAATAGAAAAAATTATGCCCAGAAATGTTGAAATGGATAACGGGATGGTGGTAAAGGCTACAATTCCCTCAATTGAATAATTAAAAAGTGACCAGAACGACCAGCTGCTACTGCCGGCACTTCTTTGAATATTCTCAAATTCAAGCCATTTAGTGTTAAATCCCACCCAGTTGAAAAGTCCCTTTGAAAAACGATTATACTCACATAATTCCAGTATTGCATCCACTACCTGTCTTGTCATCAAGCGGTAATCACGAGCTCCATCAACAAGTTTTACATCACTAATACTGTTAATTAGTCTATAGAAGAGCCTTGCAAAAAAGGACCGGACAATAGGCTCGCCCTCACGGGAGGTTCTTCTGGTTGCGACAATATCATAATCCTCATGTTCAACGATTTCAAGCATGTCCACTATCAGTTCCGGAGGATCCTGAAGGTCAACATCGATAACCACGACATAATCACCCATGGACTTATCCAGTCCCGCATACAATGCTGACTCCTTGCCGAAGTTTCTGCTGAATGAAATGTATTTAACAGCCGAATCCAAGTTGGCCAGTGTCTTAATGTTTGTTAAAGTATCATCCTTTGAACCATCATTAACAAAAATAATCTCAAATGAGTAATCATTTAAAAGAGTGGCTGTTACTTCTTTAATCTTATCATAAAAAAGATTGACGGATTCTTCTTCATTATAACATGGAACTATGATGCTGACTAATTTCATACTTTAACCTGAAAATTTATATATACTAAGATATCTATTCTATCAAATATATTAAGATTTTTTCATATTCTATTTAAAAGGGTCAAGAAGATTAGTTCATGGCAAATTATTTTTTTTGTTTTAAAATACTTTTGGCCAAGTCTCGATTAAATATTTAAATAATATTTAAAAGATATTACTATTTACAGATAGGCAATTTTTTTTGCTTTTGTTAATGATTTTAAGGCTTAAAGCGACAAGGATTGCTTTTTTATTTCAGGTCTAATCATTAAATGGATAAAATTATAGCGTGTTGATATTATGTTCAATAAGATAAATAATAAGTTAAAGATGCTTTTTATCATAATATCTTTTATGTTAGTGGTATCACCGGTTGTTTTTGCCGATAATACTGTTGACAATGACAATATTATCGAAGATAATGTTGTATCAGATGATGCTGCATTAAATGATAATACATTAAACGAATATGATAATGGCATTGAAAAGGAAAAAGAAACAAATATGAAAAAAGACGGTGGCAATACGATATATGTCTCACCGAATGGTGGCGGCAGTGGGTCAAGTCTGTCGGATACCACTTATATCGATGATGCCTTAAGTAAGTTGGATGATAATGGGACAGTATACTTGACTGCTGAGGGAGATAATAATCTATATCAATTATATGAAGTGGGCATTAATCATGAAGTGCTAAAAAACACTACAATAAATGTAAACATTGTAGGAGACTCAAAAAGCAATATCCGTTTGAAAAGTACTTATTTCATGTTTGATATAAGAGATGTAAATTTAACAATTAGAAACGTAAACTTCGTAGATAGCTACTCCCCTTATTATATGGGTGTAATTATCAGTCAATTATCCAATGTTTCATTTATAAACTGTTCATTTATAAATTATACTGGAAGTTATGATGATGCATCATTCATATACTCCATTTATTCAAACATGACATTCACCAATTGTACATTTAGGGATAGTAATCTGTCAAATGGCAGTTCATTCATCTCCTGTTATGTCAGGCGTGTCATGGGAGAATATATCAATAATCTGCCGGTTCAATATTACTCCTATACAAATATGAAATTTACAAATAACATCTTTGTAAACAATACGGCCAGTTGCAATAGTAACCTGTTATTCTTTGATTGTGCCGACAGTATAGAATTCTATAACAACAGGTTTGAAAATAATACAGCTGTAAATGGTTTGATCCGTTCATACCTTGGATTCAATGATTCATTCATAAAAAACACCTTCATAAACAATGATGCAAATTGTCTCTACCTGGCATACTCTGATGGGATTGTAAAGTCAAATGTTTTCAAAAACAATAAGGCGCCAATGGCTGCCGGAATACTGATGGTAAATGGTGAATATAATCTTACGGATAACAAGTTTGTCAATAATCATGTGGATACATTTGGAGGTGCCATAGTTAATTTGGGATACTATCAGATAAACATGACCAAGTGTATCTTCGATAATAACTCCGCATTATATGGTGGAGCCATATATAATGTCTATGACTGTCTGAATGTGACCAACTCTAATTTCACATCAAATAAGGCCACCCTTGGTGGAGCATTATATTACATGTTCAATGATACGAAGATAACAGCATTATCATTCAATCCGGATATACCATTGAACAATCCTAACATTGTCAAAAATTCCTTATTTGAATCAAATACTGCAGATGAAGGTAATGTTCTCTATATTATTAGGAGTAATGTTCAATTCAATGAAAATGCAGTATACAATAAAAAACTTGACGAAAACCTAATCACAATCAAGGAAAACGCATCAGTAAATCTGGATGAAAACTGGTGGGGATGCAATAATCCAAACTATGGTGTGTTAACCGCTGGATTCATACCTGATAACTGGATAATAATGAATTTCACCAATACATCCTCGTCAAATCCGATTAATCTAAAAGTAAGTCTTAACAGGTTAAATGACAACAAGCAATTCAATGGCAATATCCCACAAAGACTTGTACAGTTTGCTGCAAAAACAGGTAACTTCAAATTCAACCAGTCAATGATAACAAAAACATTAACCAATACATATAACGGTACGGACATTGTATATGCCACCATTGACAATGAAAAATTACAGTTAAACGCCAAACAGGAATTATGGATGAGTGTTGCTGATGTTAAAACAGTGGCAAATAAGACAGTAACAATAACGATAAACACTGTAAATGATTTGAAAAATAACATAACAGTCTATGTTAACAATAAGTTAATCAAGAATGTAAAGGCAAATAATTCCATAAATGTAGATTATTTTGTTGGTAATGCCTATAAAACTGCAAATTATACCATAAATATTTATTATGCTGGTGATTCCAAGTATCTGGCAAAGAACATGACGGCCCGGTTGGAGGTAATCAACATAGACAAAAACACTATCAATAATATAATCACGCCACTTATCACAAAGAAAAGCAATTACACCACAGATTTACCTGCAAAATACGATCCGAGAATAACAAATTCCACAACACCACTAACCAATCAGGGAAACAGTGGAAGCTGCTGGGTATTCTCATCAATAAATACTCTTCAGGAATGTATAAAAAAACAGACAAATCAGACATATGACTTTTCAGAAAACAATGCAAAAAATAACATAGCAAAATATTCAATAATAGGAGATAATGAGAAAACACCAAACGACGGCGGATCAGGAATTGAAATGATATCCTACATGGTGGGATGGTATGGTCCGATACCTGAGTCAACAGATGGATATGCAGATTATAGTGTCATATCCCCTTTATACAACAGTTCATATCACGTGCAGGATGTAATCTTTATTCCAGAACGTAAGAAGATAACCGACATCAACCAAATAAAAGAGGCAATCTATAATTATGGAGCAGTACAGGTAGTATACTGTGCCGGTTCAATCGATACAAACATTTATCATAATATATATTATGAAGACAATCACGGAGCAACGCTTGTCGGATGGGATGACAACTATGATAAAAACAACTTCCAGGCATATGATGGGGATAATACAGTAACGCCTAAATCCAATGGGGCATTTATCCTTAAAAACAGTTGGGGTGGAGGATTTGCAGATGACGGATACCAATACCTATCCTATTATGATTTAACATATGGTGGATTTAACGATACAAACGGTTACAATATAGAATTATACGCTTATCTATTAAACAACACTCCTGAATACTCCAACATATACCAGTATGATGCACTTTCAACACAGAAAATACCATTTACTGATAAGGCAAGAATGAAAAACAAATACATCGCCGATAAAGAGGAAACGCTTGCGGCAGTTGGAACATATTTCATTGATAAAAGCAGTTATAAACTAAAAATCTACATTAACGGCAAACTCATGCATACCCAGCAGAACAATATAACCCAAAAAGGCTACAGAACCATTACATTAACCAAATATTATCTATTGAATGCAAATGATGAAATGACTATCGAAATGGAAATAAAGTCACTTGAAAGAAACACCACTGAAATATACTATCAATACAAGGAAAATCACAATGAGAACTATCATGAAAACCTCTCCTACATAAGTTATGATGGGAATAATTGGCTTGACTGTTATGAATATTTAAACAAAGGTGCAATAGCCCTCAAAGCATATACATTAGAAACACCAGTCATAGACACTACCACAAAGACAGGAAATAATACACTGACAATCAAGACAACTATAAGAAATAATGATAAGCCTGCAAACATAACATACATCCTAAACGGTAAAACACTTAAAGATTCTAATGATAAAATCGTGAAAATAGCAGTCAATTCCAACACTACCAAGACAACAACAGTCAATATTGGGGACTTAAGTGAATACACATTAAAAACAATATACACCTCAGAAGAATATAAAATAGAGGAAGTAACATCATTCGTTAAAAACAACACCACATTAAGCATTAAAACAAACAATTCAAAGCCATGCATAAATGATCAGATTACAATAACCGTTCAACTGTTAAGCGATAATACAAGGCTAAAAAATCAGAACATCAGCTTAACTGTTGGAAATAAGAATTACACACTTCTAACGGATAATAATGGAAATGTAAACATAAGCATAAAACTACAATCCGCCGGTAATCAGACAATAACTGCAAAATATCTTGGAAATAGTAATTACAATGGATGTAATGCTACTTCAACATTCAACGTTCAAAAAATAACTCCAATAATCACATTAAATGCTACTACTCCATCAGTAGTTGGTGATAAGATTACAATAACACTAGCAGTTAAAGATTCAAACAATAAAGCTGTAACGGGCAGTATAACAATTAAATTGGATGATAAAAATATCTCCACATTAAACTTATCTGGTGGAAAAGCCACAACAACCACAACCGCTTCAAGCGGAACACATAATATTACTGTTGTATACAATGCCAATAATATTTACAATCAAGCATCAAAAACTACCAGAATACAAGTAAACAAATTAAACACCACCCTAATGTTGACAGTAAACAACACATCCCCTCGTGTAAATGATAAAATCAAAGTAACAGTCACATTAAAGGACAGCAAAAATAAATTATTGACAAATCAAAACATCAGCTTACAGATAAACAAGAAAACATATACATTAACTACAAACAATAAGGCAACCGCCACATACATCTACACATTAACCAAGAATGATAAGGGAATGAACATCACAGCAAAATACAATGGAAACAATACACACAACCCAGTAAACAAATCATTAAACATCAACAGAAAATACAAAGTGGATATGGAACTACTCACAGGATCATTCGACTCAAAACCGGGAGATACTGTAAAGCTTATTGCCCATATAAAGGACAATGGAGTAGACATTGATGGGGGACAACTAGTATTCAAACTAAACGGCGTATCCTTAAGGGACGATAAGGGTAGTGCCGTAGTGGTAAGTATCAAAAATGGTCTGGCAGTACTCGAATATAAAATACCTGATACGCTCGGTGCTCGTACACACAATCTGACGGCAGTATATGCATCCAATACATATGGAAGAGTAGAGCTAACCACGCCAATGACAATAAACAAGTACTACACACATATTGACGTAAATCCAGTATACACCACAACCTCATCAATACAGGTTAAAGCCCAAGTGGTAGACCAGAACAACCAGGCACTTAATAAGCAGACTATTATGTGCATAAAGCTAAACGGTAAAAGTTACTCCTTCAACACGACAACAGGGACAATAAACTATAAGATAACACAAACACTTAAGGATGGATACTACAACATGACAATCATATCCGGTGAAAACGGTAAATACCTTGGAGCAACAGTTAAAACAGTACTAATAAAGTCTACTGCAATCATTAAGACAAATTACATAAACAATACATTGAATACAAAAACAACCAGTAAAAGTGGTGATACCAAGACAAGTAACATCATGAGCATACTGACCGGTTCATCAACGGTAAAACCTGGTGACAGGCTTAAACTAATAGCACACCTCTCAGAAGATCAGGTGGATATAAACGGTGGACAATTGGTATTTAAACTAAACGGTGTATCACTTAAGGATGAAAATGGCAATGCCGTAGTGGTAAATATCGAAAAAGGCCTTGGAATACTTGACTATAAAATACCAGACACACTTGGTGCACGTACACATAACCTTACGGCGGTATATGCATCTAAAAAGTATGGAAGAGTGGAGTTAACAGCAAGCCTGACCATGAACAGGTTAAACACACACATCGAAGCAGATCCAATCTTTACAAGCAGTGCTACAAACTATGTTCAGGCAAAGATACTTGATGACAATAATCAACTCATAAACAAGCAGACAAGTGTAGTTGTAAAAATTGACGGTAAAAGCTACTCATTCAACACTACAACAGGAACAATAAACTACAAAGTACCAACAACACTATCCAAAGGACTGCATCAGGTGACAATCATAGCAGGTGAAAATGGTAAATACATAGCAAGCCGTGCAAATACAGTTTTAATTAAAACATAACCTTCTAATTTTTATTTTTTTTAAAAATATTACATTGGATGATTTAATAATATAATCTGCATAGTATTCCATAAAAATTAATTATTATCCAGTATTTCTAATTTTTAAACTGAATCCTTTCGAATAAATATATTTCTTTACACAATTTATATATGTCTTGTTTAAATAACTATTATCATATAATAAATTTTTAAATAATTGGATAATAATGGGTCTACCTTTTGGAAATTACTGGACATAATTCTAAATTAGTATTACTAGTTCATGAATAGTTATTCATTATTTTAAAGTTTATTATAATAAATTTTTTGGAGTTTTAATTATGAATCAAAAGAAATTAATTCTTGGAATAATCGGAATAATCGTTGTAATAGCTCTAGCATTAGTAGCCTTTACGTTTATATTCCCTGATGAAGAAACGGTCTATAATGAAAAAATGGCACAGGTATCCATTGATATGGAGACAATCGAAAATCAATCCAAAGTATTGAATTTCAATGATACTGCCGAGCCAACGGTTGAACAATGTGATCAGGTAATATCATTATCAAACAATATGTCTGAAATGATTAATAATGATACTGAAATACTATTGGATTTAAATCAGTCTGTTGAAAATCAAACCCGTAAGGAGTATATTGGTGCAATTCTTGAATATTTCAATCAAACCCAATCCAGTGTTGATGACGTTAAAAAGATAGCCACCACATTTAAGGATTACAAGGCCGGAACAATCGGTCAATCAGAGGCAATGAATACAATGGGTCAAGTACTACCTAAACTAGACAAAAAAGATGCAGATATGAATCAAACCCTTGCCAAGATAACAAAAATGGAAAATGATTACCCATTCCTCTTAAGTTACACAAATAACGGAACTTCACTGGGAGAACGTTACACAAATAACACAACAGCCGTATAAGTGGGATTCTAATGAATAAAAAGTCAATAATATTCCTTATTGCACTTTTGGTAATTATCAGCCTGATAGTCTTGATTCTGGGTGGCCACAGTTATAATGAAAACAGCGCTACTATAACAACCTATGAGTCAAGTTTAACATTCAAATATAACAATGACTACTCCTCAGCATTCTACATTGATTTAACCAAGGGTGGATCTGACTCAGCATATTATGATAATAAGACATTAAACGGTACGATTACACTTGATCTTAGTAAAGTTTCATGGGATGAAAACTATGTGCCTGTAAATGAATCCGCAACCAGCAGTGTTGATTATGCAAAGGAAAACTTCATAAATGATATAAGTACAGATTTGAATACACTCAAAAAAGAGGTTAACATTACATATTATGATGAAAACAAGACACCTGTTGAAGTGGTGGATTATAGTGTTGATCAGGACGCCATTCATAATAATATGACATGGGAGTCAAATAAATTAAAAATTGATTTGTTCAAGGATTATCAGAAGGATACTGTTACCGAA
>AUXO016727331.1_pt1 | contig 19270 bp, 14 predicted proteins | sample 768731 | NCBI WGS metagenome assembly AUXO01 (sample SAMN02715735, study PRJNA202380) | gut metagenome | biome: sheep rumen | host: Ovis aries | place: New Zealand: Palmerston North
AGATCCGCTTCTGCAGCTTGTTCAATCAGCTCGTCAGCCATGCTCTCGAGTTCTTCTTCGGTAAGATGCATTTCGTCGTTCATTGTTTACTCCCTTTCCGCGCCTGTCACGCCTGAAATCCTTTTTCCTTTCTCAGCTTCTCACTCAAAGCGCGAAGATCCCTGATATCCTGTCCGCTTCGGTGTTCCTCTTCTTCTTTCATTCGCCGGAGATAATCTTCCATTGCCCGGCTTCCGCCGTTGAGCTGTTCCGGTTTTTGAATGATACGAATCAACAGATTCATTTCTTCTGTGGAGAGCAGGGGAGTCATCCTGCTTACACTCAGCTCTGCTCCGGCAGAGAGTTGTTCCATCAGCGCCTGATAGATCTTCGCAAGTGCTTCACTTGTAAAGTCTTCTGGCCTGGGAAGGCGGCCCCTGAACTGAATTGCAAGTCCGGGATCCAGATAGATTAACCGGATCAGTCCTTCTTCAGCAGCTGCAGCAGCTGGCTGTGAGTATCGAAGAGATCGCTCCGTTGGCTGAGCGGCTTTTTCGGGACGGATCATTTCCCGCTCCTGATCTTTTCTGGTACGTGCCAGAAGTCTTTTCCGCTGCCGTTCAGCTTCGTGGATCACCGCATCCTGACCGACGCCGGCCTCAGTGGCGACCCTAATTGCGTAGACCTGCCGTTCAACGGCTCCGGGCAGGCTGGCCAGAAGCTCAGAGGCTTCTTTCAGATATCCAACTTTTCCTTCGTCAGTTGCCAGGTCATACTTGGACTTTATTGTGTTCAGACGGTAATCCATCTGGTTTTCAGACTCGCGGATCAGGTTCCCAAAGGCGTCGGCGCCGCGCTTGCGAATGTACTCGTCCGGATCCTTTGCGCCGCTCATGCGTAAAACCCGAACTTTCATGTCGAGTTTCTCAAGAATGCCAATAGCCCGCTGTGCGGCTTTTTGACCTGCTCCGTCAGCATCGTAGGCTAAGATTACTTCTTTTGTATAACGGCCCATCAGCCTGGCCTGTTCAGCTGTCAGTGATGTGCCCAGGGAAGCAACGGCAGAATCAAATCCCGCCTGATGCAGGGTCACAACGTCTACATTTCCTTCTACCAGCAGCAAGTATCCGCTTTTGCTTTTTTTTGCCAGATTCATCCCGAACAGATTTTTACTTTTCTGAAAAACCGGAGTTTCAGGGCTGTTCATGTATTTTGCGCCATCACCGCTCAATAGCCGTCCGGAAAAACCGATTACGTCCCCCCGCACATCTATTACCGGGAACATCAGCCTGTTTCGAAAAGTATCATAGAAGCTTCCTGATTTGCCCCTCTTCACCAGACCGGCATCATATAACTCGTAATCTGAATAGTTCAGGGTTTTCATTGCGCTTGAAAGTCCCTCCCAGCGATCAGGTGCAAACCCGAGGCCGAACTTTCTGGCGATTGATGGTGAAATACCGCGTTCCCGCATATATTCTATAGCACTCTGGCCGGCAGGTGTGCCCAGCTGTTCATAAAAAAATTTTGCGGCATCCTTGTTTAGCTGAAGAATTCGCGCCCGCTTCCGGCTTTCCCGGTCAGACCGGTCCTCCGGGACAGTCATTCCGACCCGTGCGGCGAGATGCCGAACTGCGTCCGGATAGCTCAGGTTCTCAATTTCCATAATGAAGTTGATCACACCGCCTCCTTTTCCGCAACCGAAGCAGTGATAAAACTGCCCTTTAGGGTTTACTGCAAAGGAAGGTGTTCTCTCATTATGAAACGGGCAGAGACCAAAATAGTTTGCACCGCTGCGTTTTGAAAGCGTAACGTAGCTGCCGACTACATCGACAATGTCATTTCGGTCTATCAGCTCTTGTATGAAGTTTTCAGGAAAAGCCATTTTTTCACCGCCCTTCGGCTTTGCACGGTCATGAAAACAAGGTACTACTTCACTGTCCATGCAAAGGGAATAAACAATTCCCCGTATTTTTCCATGGCATAGCCGTCTGTCATTCCGGAGATATAATCACAGGCGGCGCGTTCTTTACCCTCCCGCTCCAGAATCTCCTGATAATCTGCGGGCAGGGAGTCGGGATGCGCGGTATAGTAGTCATACAGCGCCGCAAGGATCCCGTCAACCTTGCTTTCTTCACTTTTCGCAAGAGGATTGGTGTAAACGCTTGCGTACATGAAGCGATGGAAATAATCAAAGAGAGGCTGTAGCCGGTCCGAAAATGCGACCAGATCTGAAGAGCGAGCCTCTGAATCTTGGGAAGTATGGCTCATGCGGTCAAGACTTGCAGTAATCAGATCCGAAATAAAAGTATTAATTCTTTGACTGTTGCGTGTACCGGCTTCTTCTTGAATTCTTTCGGGCACATCTCCGTCGCGCAGCAATCCGGCACGGATGGCGTCATCCAGATCGTGGTTAACATAGGCGATTCGATCGCAAAGACGAACGCACACGGCCTCACAGCTGTCATCAGGGGCTCCGTGTGTGTGGTTGAGAATGCCCATGCGCGTCTCGTAGCATAAATTTAGGCCACGACCTTCACGCTCCAGCAGGTCAACGACACGCAGACTCTGCTCATAATGACGGAAACCACCGGGGGTTATCCGGTTCAGGGCCCGTTCACCGGCATGGCCAAAAGGAGTGTGACCCAAATCATGCCCGAGCGCTATGGCTTCAGTGAGGTCTTCGTTTAGCCCAAGTGCCCTGGCAACAGTTCTGGAAAGACGGGCGACTTCCAGCGTGTGTGTCAGGCGGGTCCTGTAATGATCTCCCTCCGGCTGCAGAAAGACCTGTGTTTTATGCTTCAGACGTCTGAACGCTTTGCAATGCGTGATGCGGTCTACATCCCGCTGAAAGCAGGTGCGGATGTTGCATTCTTCCTCAGGATGGAGCCTTCCCCGGGAAGAACTTGCACGCACCCCGAACGGCCCGATCAGAAAAAGTTCAGCCTTCTCCCGATCTGTTCTCGGAATTCCCATAGTGCTCTGCCTTTCTGATTTTACTCGGCTTTCAGGAACGGTTCTGAAACTGCGACAGAAATTCCTCCGCTGCTCAGTTCCCGTATCTTATCTGCCAGAAGCGGTGCCATAGTGACAGTGGCCTCCGCCCGCACGGATACAGCACCTGCATACTCGCAGACAGGTATGACTCCGGCCTGTAATAATTCATTTTTCACACGATCCAGAAGCCCGTAAGGGCAGCTGAAACGCAGCTCACACACAAAACCGGTCTGAAGGGTTCCGGCCGAGACCAGGGCCTCTTTTGCTGCCTGAGCATAGGCGCGGGAAAGCCCCCCTGTTCCAAGGAGAACTCCGCCGAAATACCGTGTGACCACACAGACCAGATTGGATATATTCTCCCGGCGAAATACCTCCAGCATCGGAATTCCGGCGGAGCCCTGAGGTTCCCCGTCATCGGAAAAACGCTCGGGGCCGTCAATAATACGATAACACCAGCAGTTGTGACGGGCGTCATGATATTGCCGTTTCATCTCGGAAATAAAGTCTTTTGCCGCATCCTCTGTTTTAACTGATGAAAGATGGCCGAGGAAACGCGAACGTTTTTCAGTCAGCTCCGATTTACCGTTGCCGGCCGGAATCAAGTAATTGCTCAATACACGGTCCACCTCCCGGAAATTTGCACGGCAGAAGAATCTGGTTTGAGTTACCAGGACTCTTCAATTTCTACATAGCCGGGAATGTACTTCTTCATCCTTCCGAAAAGGGCATCTCCCAGTATGGCAGTGATGCGGATACCGTTTTCTTCGTAATCCACAGAAAGAAGCTGAGCTTCTTTGCGAAGCTGATCCAGTAAACCGGCCTTATCGTACGGAAGAAAAAGTTCTGTTTCCTTTTTCAGATCGGACAGCAGTTCGCGCAGTTTCTCACGGAGGAGATCGCAGCCTTCACCACTGAGAGCTGAAATGCAAACAGAGTTTTCTTCATGAGGAAGAATACCGAAATAAAGGTCACACTTGTTGTACACACGCAGGCAGGGGGTCTGCCCGGCGCCGAGCTGCTCGATGATCCTTTCTACAATTTCAGCCTGTGTCTCCCATTCGGGATTCGACAGGTCAATCACGTGGAGCAGGAGATCCGCATGATTTAATTCTTCCAGCGTAGCCCGGAACGCCTCAATCAGATGGGTCGGTAATTTCCTGATGAATCCCACAGTGTCCGAGAGCAGTATTTCCAGGTGATCGTCCAGACTCAGACGCCTGGTAGTGGGATCCAGAGTATCAAACAGTCGGTCGTTAGCGGGAATATCAGAATCTGTCATGAGATTTAACAGAGTAGATTTTCCGGCATTGGTATAACCGACCAGAGCGACCATTGGCAGAGCATTCTTCTCACGAAGCCTGCGCTGAGTATCCCTTACCCGGCGTACATCCGCAAGCTCCTCCCTGAGCTTCTGAATGATTCTGCGGATATGACGCCGGTCTGTTTCAAGCTGCGTTTCACCCGGCCCCCTTGTTCCGATCGGTGAACTGCCGCCGGAAGCAGTTTGCCGAACAAGGTGTGTCCACATTCCAGTCAGTCTGGGAAGCAGGTACTGGTACTGCGCCAGCTCGACCTGGAGCCTTCCCTCACGCGTTCTTGCACGCCCCGCAAAAATATCCAGGATCAGACCGGAACGGTCCAGAACTTTCACGCCCAGCTCCTCCGAAAGAACCCGCATCTGGGAAGGGGAGAGCTCGTTGTCGAAAACTGCAAGGTCACAGGCATTGTCCGCAATAAGCTGCTTCATCTCCGCAACTTTACCCTCACCCAGGAAGCTGCGCGGATTCGGGGAGGGGAGGGTCTGTATCAGGGAGAGAACTGCTTCACCGCCAGCTGTTTCCACCAGGGCGGCCAACTCCTCCATTGACTGAGTGGAGGATCGCTCCGCAGGCTCCATATTTTGAGCGTTCAGCCCCGCAAGAATTGCCCGCTCTTTCTTGATTTCAGTGCTCTCGACGTCAATCAGCTCCTTGTGAGATGGTTCAATGGTTTCAGCCCTCAGGGCGGACCAGGTTCATATATTCATCATAGCTGCACTTGCGGTCAATGATCCCATCGTCTGTAATTTCAATGATTCTGTTGGCCACCGTCTGTGTCAGCTGATGATCATGGCAGGAAAAGATAATGTTGTAACGGAAAGCTTCAAGTCCGTTGTTCAAAGCGGCAATACTTTCAAGATCCAGATGATTGGTCGGCTGATCCAGCACCAGGAAGTTTGCGCCGGAAAGCATCATTCGGCTGAGCATGCAGCGCACTTTTTCCCCTCCGGAAAGCACTTTTGCTGGTTTATAAACATCATCTCCGGAAAACAGCATTCTGCCAAGAAAGGTGCGAAGATAGCTTTCCCGTTTATCTGCAGAGAACTGACGCATCCATTCAATAAGATCTTCATCAAATGACTCAAAATAAGAATTGTGGTCCTTCGGGAAATAGGCGGGGGAGATGGATACGCCCCATTTGACAGTTCCGCTGTCCGGCTCCTCCAAACCCATAAGAATCTGGAACAGTGCAGTAACGGCAAGCTCGTTTTTTCCGATAATAGCGATCTTGTCGTCCTTCCCAACAATGAAACTGACATTTTTCAGAAGTGGTAAGCCATCCACTGTTTTGCAGACTTCTGTAACGAAAAGGCGGTCTTTTCCCGGTTCCCGGTCAGCTTTGAAACCAACCCAGGGATAGCGCCTTCCGGAGGCAGGGAGTTCTTCAACGGTGATCTTGTCCAGCAGTTTGCGCCTGGAGGTTGCCTGGCGGGATTTGCTGCGATTTGCGGAAAAGCGGGCGATGAATGTCTGAAGCTCCTGTATTTTCTGTTCAGCCCGTTTATTCTGGTCGCGGATCAGCTTCTGAATCAGCTGGCTGGATTCATACCAGAAGTCGTAATTGCCGATATACATTTTAATTTTGCCATAATCAATGTCAACAATATGAGTACAGACATTGTTGAGAAAGTACCTGTCATGGCTTACGACAAGGACAGTGCCTTCGTAATCCATCAGGAAGTCTTCCAGCCAGACTACGCTGTTTAAATCGAGATTGTTGGTTGGTTCATCCAGAAGAATTACATCCGGATGCCCGAAAAGTGCCTGAGCCAGCAGCACTTTCACTTTGAGGCGGGGGTCCAGATCACGCATAAGCTGAGAGTGCAGGGAGACATCCACACCCAGCCCCTGAAGAATTCTGGAGGCATCGCTCTCAGCCTCCCATCCGCCAAGCTCTGCGTATTCTTCCTCAAGTTCCGCAGCACGCAATCCATCTTCATTGCTGAAGTCCGGCTTATCATAGATGGCGTCTTTTTCTTTTCCGCAGTCATACAGGCGCTGATTTCCCATAATTACCGTGTCAATTACAGGAAAGTTGTCGTACAGACTCTGGTTTTGCTTGAGGACGGACATACGTTGCTTAGGATCCAGCGTTACGGATCCGGAGCTGGGTTCCAGTTCACCGGACAGAATCCGAATGAATGTGGATTTTCCGGCGCCGTTGGCACCGATGATACCGTAACAGTTTCCCGCCGTGAACTGCAAATCTACTTTGCTGAATAATACTGAAGAACCAAACTGCATCGACAGATCATTGACGGAAAGCATGGGAAATCTCCTTTTCGTCTATTTGTACTCAAACGGAAGCGTGCCGGACAGAGCTTGGCAGCAGGCTCATGAAGGGAACATCAGAGGGAGCGCGTTAAACAGATCTGTAAACCAGACCTTCCATTCGTGTTCGCCTTCAACATCAACGTGCCAGGCGTTTTTCCCTTCATGGAGATAGGGAAGGTGTTCCAGAAAATAATCGTATCCGATTTTGGTGTAATTCTGCTGCCAGTCGTTCTGAGTTCCGGCGCCTGTAAAGTAGCAGTTCATGGACAGATCCTTAAAACGATCTGTCTGCGTGAGCACCGCAACAGTCGTCCAGGGCTCACCGTTTCCTGAGAAGGCAGCATAACTGCCAAACAGGTCGTAATTATATCGCATTCCGCCTTCATACACAAACAGAGCGCCGTTTGAAAGACCGCCCAGCCCAAAATGGTCACGGGCCGATTGAATGGCTTCGAGACTGCCGCCTTCAGCATAGGTGCTGTAGTGTTCCGCCACATAGGGAAGAATGAACTCGCGAAGCTCCTGCCGCAACTGGTTTGTGCTTGCAAGCAGTCCCTGGCACTGGGGGATTTCGGTAACCGGGCAGACAACGATGCAGGGTTCACAGATTCCTTTTTCAAACATGTTGTCCAGTATAACCCGGCCGCACATTTCAATGCCTTCCTCCTCGTATGGGTAGACATCGTTTAACCAGGAGTCCTGATCTCCACCGCCTCCGTGAATCAGAACTAAGACATTGTAACGCTTTGCCTCATCATAATTCCATGGAAGATAAATGTTGAAACACTTGTTATAGGTTCCGTATCCGCCGTTGGCATAGGCTGGAATTTCATACTGGTGAAGTTCAACGGTTCCGGCACGGTCGGTCTTTTTATAGAATTCGTGAGGAAGAAAGGAACTTAAGAGCTCCGGTTCCTGTCCGCAAACAGTACAGATTCCCCCGTGATACTGGTGTATATGCCCCCACTCAGGAATGCCGTAACCGTCATCTGTACCGGGCACGGGAGGGACGGAGGGGGAAACAGGGGAGGTCTCGAGTGCGGAGGTATTTGCACCGGTGTCAGACAGCGGCCTTGCAGCTGCCTCTTCGTCTGAGGTGGAAATAGAAGGCACAGAGTCCTTTTGACCTGACAAGCCGCCTTCAGCCTCCGCGGGAATATCGGATGAAGCCGCAGGCTCTGAGAGCTGAAAAGAAACCTCCGCAGAGTCTGAAACAAAGGAAGCGGGCTCTTCAAAGCGGCGCAGAAAGGGTGGAATCAAACGGATGGAGAGAACCGATAAAATGCTAAACAGCACCAGGCAAATCAGCCATACCGGTACAAAGTGCTTCTTTTGCCCGTTATGCAGTTCATCTGCGGCACGATCTTTTGAATGCATGAGCATATCTCACTTGTGATATAGTTTTTCTGCCTGATAATGAGGCTCAAAAGTCATGTTCACACCTATTTTTTTGAATAGATCAATATCGACATGAGAGAGAATCACCGAGGAATGAGCTTCACAACCGCGGAGAGCACTCAGTTCCTCAATGGCGCGGCCGGCAATGGGATTTGTTACAGCACAGATGGCCAGAGTGATCAGCAGTTCATCGGTATGCATGCGGGGATTACGGTTTCCCAGATGCTCCACCTTTAGGTGCTGTATCTGTTCAATAATGCTCGGGGTAATCAGGAGAAGCTTTTTGTCAATTCCGGCCAGAGCCTTCAGCGCGTTCATGAGGCAGGCGGATGCTGCGCCTAAAAGGGACGTGGTTTTGCCTGTTATGATACGTCCGTCCGGCAGCTCGATGGCAACGGCAGGACCGCCGGTTTCCTTTGCCCGATCGAGGGCGGCTTTTACAACAGGCCGGTCCTGGGAGCCGGCATTCATGGAATTCAGAATCAGTTCAATCTTTCTCTGCTCAGAGCCGTCTGAAAGTCCTCTCCTTACAGAGCAGGCTGCATCGTACCATCGGCGGATGATTTCCTGTTTGGACGCTTCACAGCAGGCCTCGTCATCGGTAATGCAATAGCCGGCCATATTAACACCCATATCAGTCGGGCTTTTATAGGGGCTCTCACCATAAATCTGACGGAAAATAGCTTCCAGGACAGGAAAGATTTCAACATCACGGTTGTAGTTGACAGTCGTCTGCCCGTATGCTTCAAGATGAAACGGGTCGATCATATTGACATCGTCAAGATCTGCGGTAGCAGCCTCATAGGCAAGATTGACCGGGTGCTTCAGCGGGAGATTCCAGACAGGGAATGTTTCAAATTTTGCATAACCGGCATTCACTCCGCGCTTGTGCTCGTGATAGAGCTGGCTGAGACATGTTGCCATCTTCCCGCTGCCGGGGCCCGGAGCGGTGACAACTACCAGGCCACGACTGGTTTCAATGTATTCGTTGCGGCCAAATCCTTCCTCGGAAACAATGAGGGGGACGTTGGAGGGATAATCAGGTATAATGTAATGGCGATAGACTCGAACGCCGAGAATCCGAAGACGCTGAATAAACTTATCTGCCGCCGGCTGCTTGCGGTAATGGGTAATAACAACGCTGCCAATGTAAAGCCCGATTCCGCGGAAAGCGTCAATAAGCCGCAGTGTGTCCTCATCATAGGTAATCCCAAGATCACCGCGCCTCTTGGCGCGCTCGATGTCATCGGCTGACAGAACGATGACAATTTCTGCATCATCCTTCATTTCCAGCAGCATTTTCACTTTGCTGTCAGGTTCAAAGCCAGGAAGAACCCTGGAGGCATGATAGTCGTCAAAAAGCTTTCCTCCGAACTCCAGATAGAGCTTTCCGCCAAATTTGGCGATACGGTCGCGTATATTCTGGGACTGGAGTTTAACGTATTTCTCGTTGTCAAAACCGATCCTGTTCATGAATAACCTCCTGGCTTTAACGGTCAGATTAAAACACTGTATTATACCATGAATATCAAATCAGAACAAGAAGGAAATTTGGGCTTTTTTTATTCATAAGTTTGTGTTAAACTGAACATTCAGACAGAAAGATCAATCAACGCGTGTTTTTGTCAAGTTAATTGCAAACTGGTTTTCGGAGGCAGCACAGATGGGACTGTTTCAAAAATTGTTTGGAAGCTATTCTGACCGGGAATTGAAAAGAATCAGACCGATTGCCCAGTCAGTACTGGACCGTGAAGAAGAATATGCCCGCCTGTCGGACGAGGAACTCCGCTTAAAGACGGGGGAGTTGAAGCAGCGGCTTGCAGACGGTGAAACACTGGATGATATTCTGCCGGATGCCTTTGCCACCGCCCGTGAGGCGGCCTGGCGAGTGTTGGGGATGAAGCCGTTTCCGGTTCAGGTTATCGGCGGTATTGTGCTTCATCAGGGAAGAATAGCGGAGATGAAAACCGGTGAAGGCAAAACGCTGGTTGCTGTTCTTCCTGCATATTTGAACGCGCTGACCGGAGAGGGTGTCCATATTGTCACGGTAAACGATTATCTTGCCCGGCGTGACAGCGAATGGATGGGGAAGGTCCACCGCTTCCTCGGCCTTTCAGTGGGGCTCATAGTTCATGGACTTGACAACAATGAGCGCCGCGCGGCGTATGCGTGTGACATTACGTATGGCACCAACAACGAGATGGGGTTTGACTATCTTCGCGATAACATGGCGCTTTATAAGGCGGACATGGTGCAGCGGGAGCACGTTTTCGCAATCGTGGATGAAGTAGACTCCATTTTAATTGACGAGGCCAGAACGCCGCTTATCATTTCCGGGCAGGGAGATGAAAGCACTGATCTTTACCGCCAGGCAGATGACTTCGTATGCCGGCTTAAAAAGGTTGTTTATGCCTCAGTAGATGAGAAGGAAGAAGAGAGCGAAGACCTCGATGCAGACTATGTTGTAGATGAGAAGGCGAGAACCGCAACGCTGACAGCGAGAGGAATCGCAAAAGCGGAGCGCGCCTTCGGCCTGGAGAACCTGGCGGATATGGAGAATGCCACGCTCAGCCACCATATTAATCAGGCGCTGAGGGCCCATGGCATTATGAAGCGTGATATTGACTACATTGTCAAAGACGGCGAAATTATCATTGTCGATGAATTTACCGGACGCTTGATGCTGGGCCGCCGTTACTCCGAAGGATTGCATCAGGCAATCGAGGCTAAGGAGCACGTCGATGTCCAGAAGGAAAACAAGACCCTTGCAACCATTACCTTCCAGAATTATTTTCGCCTGTACCGCAAGCTCTCCGGCATGACCGGCACCGCTGTGACCGAGGCGGAGGAATTTGAAGCCATTTACAAGCTGGACATCATCGAAATCCCAACCAACAAGGATGTCATCCGCGTAGACTGGCCGGATGTGGTTTACCGCAGTGATATCGGGAAAAACCGTGCCATAATCGAACAGATAGCGCAGTGCCACAGCAAAGGTCAGCCGGTGCTGGTGGGCACAGTGTCGATTGAAAAGAGTGAGTATCTGTCATCTCTGCTGAAAAAGCGCGGAATCCCGCACACAGTGCTTAACGCCAAGTATCACGAAAAGGAAGCTGAAATTGTTGCGCAGGCAGGAAAATTCGGCGCGGTGACAATTGCAACGAATATGGCCGGCCGTGGTACGGATATCATGCTCGGCGGCAATGCAGAATATCTTGCGAAGAACGACCTTAAGAAAGCGGGCTATGATGATGCTGTAATTGCAGAAGCAACCGGTTATGCCGAGACTGCGGATGAAACCATTCAGGAAGCACGTGAGCTTTTTGCGCAGCGTCTTGCCGCTCACCGCGAAGTGACATCTGCCGAAGCTGAAAAGGTGCGCGCGGTTGGAGGTCTGTTTATTCTGGGTACCGAGCGACATGAATCCCGTCGAATTGACAACCAGCTCCGTGGCCGTTCCGGCCGTCAGGGCGACCCCGGTGAGAGCCGCTTCTATCTGGCTATGACGGACGATGTAATGCGTCTTTTCGGCTCGGAGAGAATCATGGGGATGATGGACAGCCTGAAAATGGATGAGGACACCCCGCTGGATGCGAAAATGCTGTCCGGAGCTATAGAGCAGGCGCAGAAGACTGTTGAGAGCAGGAACTTCCAGACCCGTAAGAGCGTACTGGAGTACGACGATGTCATGAACCAGCAGCGGAATATAATTTACGGAGAACGTCGCAAAGTCCTGGATGGGGAAGACCTTCAGACACAGATCCATGGCATGATAGAGGAGTTTGTAACTGGGACGGTCTCTGATGGCCTGGGCGGGACAGCGGCCGAAAGCCAGCAGCAGCTGGATGAGGCGCTAAAGCCGTTTGAAGGTCTCTTCCTGCCGCGGGGCACCTTGAATCTGGAGGAATTCCGCAAGGCAGACAGCAGCGAGGTATCCGCCCGCGTACTGGAATTTGCCGAGAAGACTTACGCAGCCCGCGAGGCTGCCTTCGGCCCAGGCCCGAACGGTGGACCGCTGATGCGTGAGCTGGAGCGCGTTGTGATGCTTCGCGTGGTCGATGAATACTGGATGGACCATATTGACGCCATGACTGAACTAAAACGCGGCATCGGCCTTCGCGGTTACGGAGCCACGAAGCCCATTGACGCCTACAAGCAGGAGGGCTTCGATATGTTCGAGGCCATGGTGCGCGGCATCCGGGAAGAGACCGTGCGCCGGCTTTACACAGTGCGGGTTCGTGTCCAGCAGCCCATCGAGCGAAAGGCCGTGGCAAAGAACGCTGCTGCCAACGTTGGCGGGGAACCGGTGAAGAAAAAGCCGGTCAGAAAGGCTCAGAAACCCGGCAGAAATGACCCCTGCCCATGCGGCTCCGGAAAGAAGTTCAAGCAGTGCTGTATTGGTAAAGGCATTTATGACTGAGAACAGGTGACACAGGATGTTTGTTGAGGATAACAGAAACGGACTTGTCTATATGCGCTCAACGCTTATTCCTTTCAGGCATGCCTTCACCACCCGTTACGGCGGTGTAAGCACTGGTCATCTTTCCAGCCTGAATCTGATCTCCGGTCACGGCGACACGCCGGAGAATATCCGGGAGAATTTTCGCAGGGTTGCTGCGCTTTTCGGAGCAGGTCCGGATGACTGCGCGGTAACGAAACAAGTGCACGGGAATACAGTACGTGTTGTAACGGATGCTGACCGTCATGCCTGCCTCAGCCCTGTTCCGTATGACGCGGACGGCATTGTAACATCCACACCGGGTTTGCCGATATTCTGCTTCACGGCGGATTGCGTTCCGGTACTGATGTGTGATGCTGAGACTGGTGTTGCTGCTGCTGTTCACTGCGGCTGGAGGAGTTCTGTTGGGGATATTCTGAAAAATGCACTGGACGTGATGAAGTCTTTGGGGGCTGATCCTGCACATGTATGCGCCGCTATTGGTCCCGCTATTGGTTTCTGCTGCTTTGAGACGGATGATGACGTCCCTGAAGCGGTGACGGAACTGCTTTCCGGAAATACTGAGGGCCTTTTTAAGCGGAGAGACGATGGGAAGACTATGGTGGACTTGCGGGGAGCCAATGCCAGAAGACTGGTCCAGCTGGGAGTACCCGATGATCAAATTGATATATCAGATGAATGCACTTTCTGCAGCCATGAAAAGTATTGGTCTCACCGATATACAAGGGGGATGCGGGGCGGACAGGCTGCCTGTATTTGTCTGCCGGGAGGTCACGGATTAGAATGAAGTGTATATTTCCTTATAAGAGAGTTCTTGCGCTCTTCCTTGCGGTGGTGCTGGTGCTGAGTCAGACCGGCTGCGGCAGAAGAGGGCGGAACAGCGCCGATGAAATCCCGGAGTCCACCGGTGGAAAGGATCTTGTCCGGGCGGAATTGGCGGATAATGTGTTTTCACTCAATTCAAATCCCAATTACAGTAAAAATCCGTTTGTCGCTACCAACCATTCCAATCAACTGCTTTGCTGCCTGGTTTATGAGCATATGGTTGAGGTGAATGATGATTTTCAGGTCATCCCGAATGTGATTGGGTCCTGGACGTACAATGATGATGCAACTGTGTGGTCGTTGACACTGGACAATGAGACGGAGCATACTTTTTCAGACGGGGAGCCTGTGACCGGGAAGGATCTGGTTTATTCCATTGGTTATGCAATTTATAATGATCGCTACAGGGGCCGGTTTGCAAGTTTCAAAGGTGCATCCTATAATGACGATGGAATGACGGTGACGCTTGGCATTGGAGACAGTCAGTTTATCAAGCTCCTTAACATACCGGTGATTAAATTCGGCACGTTTGAAGTGGAGGCCGGTGTTCCGCCCATTGGCAGCGGACCGTATATGTATGATGAAGACTATTTGACACTCCAGGCGAACCCTTACTACCCGGATTCAAATAAACTGCCAATCCAAACAGTATATCTGCAGGAGTATACAGATGCCGAAGGTACCCTGGAAGCGTTTGAGGACGGGATTATTGACGTGGCCATCAATGACCCTTCCAGCTATACGTCCCTTGGCTTTGCTTCCTCCAATGAGATTCATGACTATGCAACCACAAACCTGCATTATATCATGTTTAATGAGGAAAGTACTTTTGGGAAGAACAGCGCTTTTCGTGTTGCAATGCAGTATGCCTTTGACCGGGAATACCTGGTAGAACTGCTCGGCGGAAATGCAGTGGCTTCTTCAGTGCCGATCTATCCCACGGTGGACTATTATCCGCAGGTGCTGGCCGACTCACTCAGGTACAATCTGACCACCTGCAAAGCTGTTTTGCAGAGTGCCGGAATTGCGGATACTGATGGTGACGGGCGTATGGAATACAGCGGCAGCAGTACGGGCCGTTTTGAAATTGTAATGATCGTCTGTGCTGACAGCAGCGCCAAAGCAGGTATTGTAAACCGCTTTAAAGAGGATATGAAATCTATCGGGATCACAGTTGATGTTCAGGAAATGGACTGGGATGCCTATAAGCAGGCGCTGATAGACGGCTATTTTGAACGTGGAAATATAGAAGTAACATGGGATATGTATTATGGAGAGGTGAAGCTCCGGAACAATTTTGATCTGACGGAACTTGTGCAGGTTCGAAAAGAGGAAAACGAAGCTACGAACATCAATTTCAGTCGATCCAGGGATACGACAATTCTGGACCGGGTTAATAACTATCTTCGTGCTACCGATGCCGCAAGACCTCTGGCCTACAATGATCTCTGTGAATACATTACGCGGACATCCGGGAATCTGATCAGCATCGGGTTTGAAAAACAGGAAATCATTACGCACCGTGGCGTAGTAAAAGGTATGGAGCCGAATATGGGTAATCCTCTGTATCATTTTTCGGATTGGATTATCGATGTGGAGGCTTGAAGATCTTTACCGGTAAACTAACAGATACAAATTGAAAGAGGAGAATGGTGATGACAGACCGAGAACTGATGTCTCTGGCAAGGGAAGCCTCTATGAACGCTTATGTGCCGTATTCCAGGTTTCCTGTAGGTGCGGCCATTGAATGTGAGGACGGAACGGTATATACGGGCTGCAATGTAGAAAATGCTGCCCTGGGAAGTACGATCTGTGCAGAACGTACAGCCTGCTGCAAGGCGGTCAGCGAGGGGAAACGCAGTTTTCGCAGAATTGCAATTTATGCTGACAGTGAAAACTGGTGTACGCCGTGCGGCGCATGCAGGCAGTTCCTGGCCGAGTTTTCACCGGATATGGAGGTGCTCTGCGCAAGAGCCGGGAGCCGTTATGTCAGCTATAAGCTTAAGGATCTTCTTCCCCATGTTTTTAATTATTAGTGCAAATTTGACGGTAATCTGTAAATGCACAGCAGTCGTTGCTGTGCATTTTCTTTACATCCTTAAAAAAATGTGATACAATTTGACACGGACAGAGTCTTTGAAGGCTTTCGTCGGTGACCGCACGACCATAACTTATAAAGGAGGTTCTTTGACATGGTAGAGTTTGCAGAAAGAATGGGCGGAATAAAAGCTTCTGATATTCGTCAGCTTCTTGCGGTAGCTTCTAAACCTGAGATCATTTCCTTTGCCGGTGGCCTTCCGGCTCCGGAACTGTTTCCGGTTGACGATATTAAGGCTGCTTATGACGCAGTTTTGGATGAGGCCGGTGCGACTGCGCTTCAGTATGGCGCTACCGATGGATGGGCGCCTCTCCGCAGACAGATTTCAGAGCGGATGCTGGCAAAGAATAATGTCACAATTGACCCAAGTCAGATCATTCTTACTGCCGGAAGCCAGCAGGGTCTGGACTTTATCGGAAAACTGTTCCTGAATCCCGGCGATGTTGTGGTTCTTGAGAGCCCGAGCTATCTTGGGGCGATCAACGCATTCCGGCAGTACCAGCCGAATTTTGTAGAGGTTCCTACTGATGAAAATGGTATGATCATGGAGGAGCTGGACAGAGTCCTTGCGACTACGAAGAACGTTAAGTTCATCTATATCATTCCGGATTTCCAGAACCCCAGCGGGCGCACATGGCCTTTGGAGCGCCGGAAGCAGTTTATGGAGATCATTGAGAAGTATGAAATCCCGGCGATTGAGGATAACCCGTATGGTGACCTCCGCTTCAAAGGGGAGTATCTGCCCGCACTGAAGAGCATGGACCGGAAGGGCCTTATTATGTATTTTGGTACCTTCTCCAAAATCCTTTCTCCCGGCATGCGTCTTGGCTGGATTGGAGCAAGTGATGAAATTATCGGGAAGGTAAATCTGATTGCGCAGGCGGCCGTGCTTCAGACTGCAACCATCAATGCAATGGCCATTTCCAAATATCTGGATATGTTCGACATTGATGCGCATGTTGCAAAGATTCTTCCTGTTTATAAGCATCGCTGCGAACTGATGATTCAGACCATGCGCGAAACCTTCCCGGAGGAATGCAAATTTACAGATCCTGATGGAGGCCTCTTTACATGGTGCGAGCTGCCGGAGTATATTAATACCCGCGAAATTGCACCGATTGCATTGGAGCAGAAGGTTGCTTTCGTCCCCGGAGACGGATTCTATCCCTCCGGCTCTGTCAAAAACTGTATGCGGCTGAACTATTCCAATTCAACAGACGAGCGCCTGGTGGAAGGTGTTAAACGGCTGGCCGCAGTCATTAAAGGCGCTATGAAATGAGCCTGATTCCCGGGCTGAAGGGGACTTCAAAATTCCGGCAAGAGTCGGTGAGCTCGTGATCGGAAAAGGGAGTCATACACACTTCATAGTTGATGGAGAGCGCTTTTTAAATAAGGCACTGGGAACAGATTAACAGCGGACTTACCAGCGTGAAAAACCGCGGGGCGACCGGATGGACGCCCCGCGAACTTTATACACAGCAGTAGATTTAAGGATTACAGTTTATCGATTCGGCTTTCCAGCCAGTTGAGAATGTCCTGCATGACTTCTTCGCGGTTGACTTCATTCAGCATTTCATGTCTGCCGCCGGGGTAAAGTTTCATGGTGACATCGTGAAGGCCAGCATTACAGAAGGCCTGGTATGCCTTTTCTACGCCCGCTCCATAATCGCCGACCGGGTCTTCTGCGCCTGACATAAAGTAGACGGGGGCTTCCTTATTCATCTTATCAATGTTGCTTTGCCTGGTCAGAAATTTAAGACCGCTCATCATGTCGCGGTAAAGGCTGCATTTGCATATGAAGCCGCATCGCGGATCCGCGATATAGCGGTCTACATTATTTTCGTCAACACTGAGCCAGTCAAACGCGGTTCGCGGGTGTTCGATTTTTTTGGTATAGGAACCGAAAGCGATATCATTCAACAGTTTTCCGTCGCCGCGCGGGCCGTTTAGAAGAGTCAGAAGATTGGAAGCGATAAAACCGGCGTTGATGAGGGCCGGAGACTGCTGCCCGGTTCCGCTCAGAATAGCGGCATCATACTGCTCCGGATACCGTATAAGGTAGGTTCGAGTCAGAAAACTGCCCATGCTGTGTCCGAAAAAGATATAGGGGATATCGTGGTATTCTTCACGGACCTGGTCCCGAAGGGCTTTCATATCATCCACAACATAGGTCCAACCGTTTTTCTCGGCAAAAAACCCGATATCTTCTTTGTCCTGAGCAGAAAGCCCATGACCGAGATGGTCATTGCCAACGGCAAGGTACCTGTTTTCCGCAAGAAAAAGCATAAAAGGGTCATAACGGTCAATGTGCTCGGCAATGCCATGGGCAATCTGAACTACGGCCTTAGGCGGTTTGTCCGGGGCGCAGATCCGTGCATAGATTTTATTCCTTCCAGTGGTGGAAGGGAAGTAAAAGTCCCGAAACTCAGGCATGGTAATTTCTCCTCTCCTGTGGTATAGTGATTCTGCAGATATCATGAAAAGATACCCATATATGGTCATTTTACTACTGTTGCCGGTATGCGTCAACCGATGATGATGATTCTCTTTGCTTGAGCGCGGCTCGGAGTATGAACGGGTGCCGTTGGCAGGGGCAAGGGTTGAGCAGACGGTGGAAACGGAGGTCTGAAAATGATAATCAAAATGAAACGGGTTAATGATCTGGCTGTCGCCCCGGTAAGAGGGAGCAGTCATGCCGCAGGCTATGATTTGTTTGCGGCAATTCCTGAGCGGTTGGTTGTCGAACCGCATACAACGGTAAAAGTCGACACAGGTCTGCAGTTTGAGCTTCCGGAAGGTTACTTTGCGGGGATTTTTGCCCGCAGCGGAATTGCTACAAGGGAAGGGCTTCGCCCGGCGAACTGCGTCGGAGTATGTGATTCAGACTACCGGGGTAATTATATTGTTGCCATTCACAACGATTCCGATACTGCGCGGGTGATCATGCCGGGTGAAAAAATTGCTCAGATGATCGTAATGCCTTATCTGTCTCTGGAGTTTGAGGAGGCGGACATCCTGAGCGGAACAGAACGCGGTTCTGGGGGCTTCGGGTCTACCGGGAAGTGATCTGCCCCTGAATACGGCACAAAAAACTTCCCCGCCTCCTGGCGGGGAAGTGAAAACTGCAGAGACAGCTGAATTAGACAACACTTCGGACCTGACATCCGGTCAGAGCTGATCAGCCGACGATGTCCCGGGTATCACGGGCGATAACGAGTTCTTCGTTTGTCGGGATGACAAATACTTTTACTTTGGAGTCGGGGGTCGAGATCATAATATCCTCGCCGCGCTTGGAGTTGGCTTCGGGGTCAATTTTGATGCCAAGGTATCCGAAATACTCACTGATGGCTGCGCGGGATTCTTTGCTGTTTTCACCGACACCGGCAGTATAAATAATTGCGTCTACGCCATTCATTGCAGCAACATAGGAACCGGCAACTTTTGCAACCCAGTAGTGGAACATATCAAGGGCGAGTGCAGCCCGTTCGTTCCCGTTGTTGGCAGCCGTACTAAGATCGCGGAAGTCGGAAGAAACCCCGGAAACACCCAGAACGCCAGACTTCTTATTCAGGATATTCAGCATTTCATCAATGCTGTAACCGTATTTATTCATCAGAAACTGAATGACTCCGGCATCCAGGTCTCCGCAGCGTGTCCCCATCGGAAGGCCGACCAGCGGCGTGAAGCCCATAGAAGTGTCTACGCATTTACCACCGTCGATGGCACAGATTGAAGATCCGTTTCCCATATGGCAGGAGATAAGCTTCAGTTCCTCAATGGGCCTGCCCATGAGCTCTGCACAGCGGGAAGAAACGTAGCGGTGGGAGGTGCCGTGAAATCCGTAGCGGCGGATGCCGTCATTCTGGTAGTATTCATAGGGAACTGCATACATGAACGCTTTGCCGGGCATGGTCTGATGGAAGG
>AUXO013481357.1_pt1 | contig 19266 bp, 14 predicted proteins | sample 768731 | NCBI WGS metagenome assembly AUXO01 (sample SAMN02715735, study PRJNA202380) | gut metagenome | biome: sheep rumen | host: Ovis aries | place: New Zealand: Palmerston North
GACCACGTTGACAACCCTTGTTATTTCGACGATGTTGTTCGTGTCCATTTGAGAAACCACGAGACGAAACTCTGTGACGACCTCGTGTTTGTACCGGATGGTGAGTAAAAAATTTTGATATTTCAAAAAAATATAGTATCTTTGAAAAAAAAAACGATATGACAGTAGATAATTTTGACCAGATTGAAAAACTTCTCAACTTTGAGAACGAAGGTGACTTCTATATGATTCAGATTATGCAAAGGGGCAAGGACCAGAACGATGGTCGTCCGTCGAGCAGTGTCCGTATCATCAAGTCTTATTTCGCCGACTCCATCGAGTACCTCGAAGAGAGACGTGAGGAAATCAAGGCTCTCTGTGAGTTCTTCAACGCCCGTGCCTGCATCAACCTCAACAAGAAAAACAAGAAGCAGGTGTCTATGAAGGGTCTTGAACTTATGGCACACCTTGTCGCCCACGAGGAATATCATACTTTCCGTAGTATTTTCGAAACCGCCTGTGGTCAGACTGGTGCTTGTGACGGTAAGAAAACTTGGATTGTCGATGTCGATACCAAGGACGAGACCGAACTATCATACATCATCGAGGCGGTCAACCAGTGTGCCCCACTTGACTGTGATAAGATTGTCGCCGAGATTCCGACACCCCACGGCATCCATCTCATCACGAGACCGTTCAATAAGAAGACCTTCGTCGGTATCTATAACAAGTCTATTGACATTCACGACGGTACTCCTACAGTACTGTATTTCAAAGACAACGAATAAAAAGACAAAGATATGTTTTGGAGAATTGTATTGCTTGTTGTTGCAATAGTGCTGTTGGCACTCAATGCAAGAAAACAATTTTTGGAAAGGTTCGATTGTGCCAAGTTAAATGGATTCGAGGGCAATAAGGTTGCTTTCTGTATCGGAACACTAATCGCCTTCTTCCTCAACTGTTTCCTTTCTTGGTATACGATTGATTTCTTTATCGGTCTAATGAAATGAAAAAGACAGAAACAAAGAAAGCCGAAAACCGTAAAGCACACTTCGACTACACATTCATCGAGGAGTTTGTGTCCGGTATCGTACTGCACGGATGTGAGATAAAGTCCATCCGTAACGGTAACGTGAGTATCAACGAGTCGTATTGCTATGTCAAAGATAACGAGGTGTTCATAAAGAATATGCACATTGCCGTTTATGACAAATCAAACGACAAGATTGACCCACTACGTGAAAGGAAACTTCTTCTCACCAAGAAAGAAATTCGAAAACTCAAAAAGGGTGTGAGCGAGAACGGTATGACAATAGTACCCACACTTTTGTACATAAACGACAAAGGTATCGCCAAATTGAAGATTGCACTTGCAAAGGGTAAACACACCTACGACAAGAGACAGTCCATCAAGGAAAGGGATATCGACCGTCAAGCAAAAAGAGAATACTGATATGTGTAGCAGAAAAGAAGAAATATCCAAAAGACTCGAGAGATGCAAAACCTGTACAAAACCACAAGAGGGTGAGGGTGGAAAATGTCCTGGTTGTCAAGGCATCGGTTGCATCGGTGACTGGAGGTGCTGTAACGAAATGGATGCAGTCTGCAAAGATTGTAAAGACCACGACAAGCGACATTACCTCTATTGTGAGAAAACCGGTTGTGAGAGAATGAAAAAATATAGAGACTTGTAATTTTTTTCATTTTTATTTTGGGGTTTGAAAAAATAATAGTATCTTTGAAACACAATTAACAAAAAATATTAACTAAAGGTTCTTGACAGCATTTTTGTTGAACAGAATCTTGTAAAAAAGAAAAAATTATGATGAACGAATTTCAGAACGAAATCAACAGAACAAATTCAATGCAGCACACCGAGAATGGTGCAACCGGTCATTCAACTACCGGTAACGAGTTGGTCGACCTTAACTTCAAGGTCCCCTCTTTCCGTAAGGGTGTTGCCACCAACGAGCTCTTCACCTTCGAGGCAGCGATGAAAAACAATCTCTCGTATGCCATCAAGTGGCTGTTCTTCCTCCGTGACGCCCGTGAGGGTCTTGGTGAGAAGAGAGCTTTCGTGGAGTTCTTCACCCAGTTCTTCGCTTTCGACAAGAACAAGGCCACCAAGGTCATCTCCCTCATTGGCGAGTATGGTCGCTGGAAGGACATCTTCGACATCATCAACCACGCCAACAACAAGGAGTTGAAGGGTGTTTGTTTCAACGTCGTCAAGGAACAGTTGAAGCAGGACATCGAGAACTTCTCCGCCGGCAAGAGTATCTCTCTGCTTGCAAAGTGGATTCCTTCCATCAACGCTTCCGACAGTGCCCGTCCTATGGCACTTGAGTTGAGAAACTATCTCGGTCTTTCCAACAAGGAATACCGTAAGATGCTCTCCAAGCTTCGTGCCAACATCGGCATCGTCGAGAACAAGACATGTGCAAACCGCTGGGAGGAAATTGACTACGAGGCAGTTCCTTCAAAGGCAAATCTCCGCTACAAGGATGCTTTCTTGAAGCACGACGGTGTTCGTCGTCAGGCATTCCTCGATGCAGTTCTTGACACCACTTCGGAAAACAAGCCGAAGATTAACGCCACTGTTCTCTATCCTCACGAGATATGGTCGAAGTACACCCACCCGAGAGGTGAAGGTCGATGGGTTAACTATCGTGAGCTCCGAACCGACAACTCCCTTGAGGCTTTGTGGCAGAACTTGAAGGACGTTCAAGGTTGTGGTAACACTATGGTCGTCTGTGACGGTTCCGGTTCTATGGAGTCACCCATCGGTGGTTCTTCTGTTCAGGCAATCGACGTGAGTCGTTCCCTCTCCGTGTACTTCGCCGAGAGATGTGAGGGAGAGTTCAAGAACAAGTTCATCGAGTTCTCGAATCATCCACAGTTCATCGACATCAACGGATGCAACACTTTACTTGACAAAATAAAGCACGTTGCAAAGTACACCGACTGTTCCAACACAGATATTGAGAAGGTCTTTATGCTCCTTCTCAACACCGCCAAGAAGCATCAGATGAAGCAGTCTGACCTGCCCGAGAGAATCCTCATCATCTCCGATATGGAGTTTGACAGTGCAACCACAGTCAACCGTTGGAGTGGTAACTTCCAGAGTCAGATGGACACCCTCTTCGACAACATCAACCGTGAGTATAACGCTGCCGGTTACAAGATGCCGAGATTGGTCTTCTGGAATGTCAATTCGAGAACCAACACCATCCCTGTGACCGAGAACGAAAACGGTGTCGCCCTCGTATCCGGTTTCTCCGTGAACATCGTCCGTATGGTGATGTCTGGCAAGACCGACCCTTGGTTGGTCTTGAAGGAGACCCTTGACAGTGAGAGATACTCCCTTGTCGACAAAGCACTTGCCGACGGGGAGTAATCCCACCGGCAGATTAAACGAAAACGTCAAATAACAAATTTATAAACAAATCAAAAACAAAACAACATGAGTTTAAGTTTAATTATCACGATTGCAGTTGTTGTAGTACTGCTTGTAGTTTTCCTCGCCGTATCGTATGTCAAGGCTCCGCCCAAGGATGCCTACATCATCTCCGGTATTTCAAAACAACCCCGTATCCTCATCGGTAAAGGTGGTCTCAGAGTTCCAGGTCTGGAACGTGTGGATAAGGTGTTTCTCGGTCAGACATCGGTCGACATCAAGACCTCTGTTCCGGTTCCCACGAATGACTTCATTTCCGTTATGGTTGATGCTGTAGCCAAGATTCGTGTAATCAACACTCCGGATGGTATCCGACTCGCCGCCAAGAACTTCCTCAATATGACGGAACGAGACATCGCCAACCAGGTCAAGGATTCCCTTGAGGGTAATATGAGAGAGATTATCGGTACCCTCGACCTCAAGTCCTTGAACATCGACCGTGACGGTTTCTCCGACCAGATTGCAACGAAGGCCGCCAAGGATATGGCAAAACTCGGTATCGAGGTCATCTCTTGCAACATTCAGAACATCACCGACAACGAGGGTCTCATCAAGAACTTGGGTGCTGACAACACATTCAAGATTCGTAAGGAGGCTTCCATCACCAAGGCTCAGGCGGAACGAGACATCGCCATTGCAGAGGCACAAGCAGCCAAGGAAGCAAACGACGCCCGTGTCGAGAACGAGACCATCATCGCCGAGAAGAACAACGCCCTCGCCATCAAGGTTGCCAACTTGAAGGTGACGGAAGACACCCAGAGGGCAAAGGCAGACGCTGCCTATGAGATTCAGAAGCAAGAGCAGCAGAAGACCATCAACGAGAGAACCGTCGAGGCCGAGGCAACCAAACAGTTGCTCACCCAAGAGAGACAGAAGCAGATTAACGCCGCCACCGTCGAGGCACAGACCGAGACTGCACGCCGTCAGCAAGAATTGACTGCAGAGCAGGTGAAAATCCAACAGAACAAGTTGGAGGCTGAAATCAAGAAGCAGGCAGATGCCGACAAGTACCAGAAGGAGGTCGATGCCGCCGCTGAACTCGAGCAGAGAAAACGTCAAGCAGAGGCAGAGGCATACGAGGCAGAACAGAAGGCTCGTGCCGTGAAGGCCGCCGCCGAGGCAGAACAGTTCCGTATGGAGCAGGAAGCACTCGGTAAGAAGAAACTCGCTGATGCAGAAGCATACGCCATCGAGCAGAAGGGTCTCGCCGAAGCTGCTGCAATCGAGAAGAAGGGTCTCGCCGAAGCAGAGGCAATGAGAAAGAAAGCAGACGCCTTCAAGGAGTACGGTGACGCTGCAAAGGCACAGATGGTCATCGAGAAACTCCCCGAGATTGCACAGGCAGTTGCAATGCCTATCTCCGCCATCGACAAGGTGAACATCTACGGTTCGGATGGAAATGGTGTGTCACAGATGAGTGGCAACGTCCCCGTCATCATCAAGCAGACTATGGATGTTGTCTCCGACACAACCGGAGTCGATATGTCCGAGATTATGGAGAAGAGCACCCTCGAGAACGCCGTCAAGCGTACTGCCGGCAAGAAGGAGTAATCCTCCAAAACAAGAAAGTGCAAAAGGACTCACACTTGTGAGTCCTTTTGTGTTATTAAATATCAACACATAAATAAATTATGGAAAATTACTTAATAAAATTCAAACAAAAACATTCATTCACAGACGATGAATGTAAAAAATATGCAGAATCGGATATCATATATGATATTGACTTGGATATGCCGAAGGATGCACTTGAGCAGTGGGATGAATATGTAGAAAAAAACGGTTACATCTCTTTTGCAAAATGGACCGGTGTCGATAACGGATATACACCAAGAGATATTGACACAAGTGGAATGGATGATTTAAAATCGGAACTAACAGGATTTGTCAAAAATATCGAAAGAAGTTTTGATGAAGCGTTTGCACCGTTTTACAGTGATGACAGTGACAGTGATTGGGATGATTCCGAGTTCATCTTTGATGATGAAAATGATTTTGAAGAAGAATAAAAAATAATTATGAAAATTGCAGTATTTTGTTATATTACTAATAACAAAGACAAAAAGCCTTGGCCAGAAATAACTTTCAAAGACAACAATATAACATACTTTATGTTCACAGATGATGTTAATGAAGGCGAAACAAAAAGAAATGGGTGGAATTTAATCAAGGTTGATACAGAAAGAGAAGGTATGTATAAAGAAGATATGAATAAACTTTACAAATGGCATCCTTATGATAATTTCAAAGACTATGATTTTGATTATTCTTTGTATATAGACTCGAAAGTCATCCTTCTTAAAAACCCAAATGAGATTGTATATGATATGATGGATAATATGAAGTATGGGTTTGTTATGCACCAATATTATTTCTCACCAAGGAAATATCCGGAACACAAGTTAAATTATGAAAGTATATATAAACACATAGACTATCTTATAGACGTTAAGGTTGGTAATTTAAACGAACTTATAGAATGGAGAAAAAAACTGAAAGAAGATGGGTATCCAGAAAAGAATATAATTTTCGAAACTGCCATTATCTTAACAGACCTTAAAAACAAAAAAGGTAAGACTATTCAAGATGAGATTTTTAGGAAGTATAAAGAGGTGAATTCAAGAAGAGACCAAGTTGTTGTTCCATATGTTTTATGGAAAATGGGTCTTTCGTTTGGTGAGTTTAGTGGAATGGGAAAATACACCGGTGAAAGCAAATATGCAAAGAACACCGGAAAAACAAATATAAACAATAGAATTTATTCATAATTTATAGAAAATATGATTTAACAAAAAGAGTAATTATGATAATTGTTTCAATGACTTCGTGGGTGAAAAGGATTGGTTCTGTTAAAAAAGTTGTCAAAAGTATAATGGACAACACAGTGAAACCAGACAGGGTTTATCTTAATTTAAGTAAAACAGAATTTGATTTTGAGGGAGTTAAAATTCCAAAAGATTTGATTGATTATTTCAATTCAGACGACAGACTTATTATAAACTGGGTATATGGTGAAAACACAAAGACTATGAAGAAAGTGTTTCCAATTTTGAAAGAATTGAATGATGATGATATTATAATAACAGCCGATGATGATATACTTTTTCCAAAAGATTTGATTGAAAGCAGAATAAAAGATTTTAATAATTTCGGAAAAAAATACTCAATAACAAGCAATAGAAACAGTATAGGTATATTCAATGGAATGAATGTTGCAAGTGCTGTTTCATTGTATACAAAACGTATGTTAAATAATTGGGAAAAATATGTCGACGACGATATAATAAAGACATACAATGACGACAGAACATACGCTTACATACTATGGTTAAATGGTTTTTTGAATAAAAGTTGTACAAAGTACGATGTGAAAGAACTGTTAAAAAATTATAGTTTATCACTTGTTGAAACTAGTATGTCTGCAAACAAATCGATAATTGTTGCAAAGAATTATGATGTTGTTGCCAATAACCGTATAAAAAAAATAACAGATAAAAACATCAACAACATATTCGGTTTCTTTTCTAAAAATACAAAACACGACTGTGTTATGGTATATGGTAAGTGTGGTATTGATTCACAAGAAATGACTTGTGGAGACCATCTCGAAATAGAATATGTCATTGCATCATTAAAAAAATATTGTACATCTTGGTTGGGAAGAATATTCGTTATCGGTTCTGAACCACCACAAGAGATAAAAGAACACGTGATTCACGTTCCTTGTGATAATCCATATACACACTGCAAAGATGCAAACATCATTCACAAGTTAAGATATGCTTGTGAGAATATACCGGATTTATCCGATGATTTCTTGATGATTTCTGATGACCAGATTGTGACAAAAGAAAGTTCTTGGTCTGATATGAAACCGAGAATAGTGAGAATGTTCAACGATTGGCCTGAAGAAAAATGGATGAGGAACAGAAAGATAGATTTTTGGCACGAGTGTCTGTATAATACATTAAAACTGTTTCCAAAGAACACATCTTCATTTTGGGAGCCACATATCTGGAGTCCTATTAACAAATATAAATTTGTTGAGATGTGTAAGAAATATGATTACAAACACAAAACAAACTGTATAATATTTTCACTCTATTATAATTTTGTAAAACAAGAAATAGTAAGAGGTTTTGACCATCTTCACATAGAAAATTCTAGAGCAAAAAAAATTGTACCAACATTAAGTATAAACAATATTCCTAGACATCTTTCTTGGTCAGATGGTGCATTTATTGAAAAACGGTTCAGAGACATACTTGATGTTATTGTTGGTTTCAATAAAACACCAAAAATTGAAATAATGAAACCGATTATATCAAATAACATAAACGAAAGATACTCAAAGATAATGCAATTAAGAAAAGACATAGCAAACGGAAAAATCATAAAGGTACATACCGGTGACGGAAAATTCGTTTGGAAACGTATAAGATAAACAAAATAAATTTTGAAACTATGTTCGGATATAAATTTGTAAAAAAGAAAGACATTGAGAAACTTGAGTTTGAGATTTTATCGCTTCAAAACAAAAACAATGTTTATGAAAACACATTGAAAACAGAGAGAAGCAATTCAAGAGACCTTTATGGTGAAAACTGCAGACTCAGACTTGAAATGGATGTTCTCAAAAAAGAAATGGAAAAACTAAAAAAGGAACTCGGTGAAATTTGTGGTGAGACCGAAAACAAAGAAACCGAACAAATTGTCGAGACTCCGAAAACAGAAGTACCGAAGAAAAAAAAGAATATATAGAAAAAGAAAGATTGAGATTAAAGAAAAAAAGACAAGTAAATAATACTTGTCTTTTTTTTTTGTTATATTTAGTGTATGAAGATTTATACGAGTTACTTTGCAAAACTCAACAAAATATTGGATGCTGGTTATTTCCCGATATCAATTGCAAGATATATTCCGAAGGGTATCTACAGTATTTCACAATTGAATATATTTGCACCATCGGAGGAACTTTTGAGGAAGATAAAATCCGGTGAGATAGATGAAACCGAATATGAGAAGATATACAGAAAAGATATGGAGAGGTTCGATTTCAACCGTGTATGGGAGACATTCGAGCAAATATCCGAAATAAACGGCAAAAAAGACCTCGTATTGCTTTGTTATGAGAAGAGTGGGGACTTCTGCCACAGACACATTTTCGCCTCTCTAATGGCAGAAAAAACACCAAATAAGATAGAAGAACTAAACATATAAAATAATAGAAAGATGAAAAAGTTTATTGGAAATGTAAACGGTGTCGAGTACAACAACCGTGAAGACTTCAACGAAGCCGTAAAGAAAGCAATGGAAAATCCTTGTGAGACACTCGTAATCACATCGTATGAAAAGATTGTTCCGGATGAGGAACAAGAAGTTAAGAAGAAGAATATCTTGAGCAGTGACGATTTCACAATCGAATTGGAGAGTGATAAAATCGTTTCTTCAAATGGTGATGTTGCATACAGGATTCCAGATGGTTTGAAAGAAAAGTTGGAAAACTGTGACAACAAGGATGAGGTGAGGAAACACATCGAAGAAATTATGGGAAAATGGAAAATCTGCAAAAAGGACAGTGAAATCTTAATTTCCGACTATGAGAACAGAATCCGTATTGCAGAAAAAAGTCTCAAAGAGTCAAAAGAACACAAGGCAAAAATTGAAGGTGGTATAGAATACTATAAGATTCTGTTGTCATACCTTGACGGAAACAATGAAAAAAAGGAAAAGGTAGAGGATGACAAAACAGAAAAGACTGAAAAGACTGAAAAGAAAGTAAAAGAAACGGGTGTGAAAAAAGACATCATCGATGAAATTTTAAGTCCGTTTTCCCTTTATCTTAAAAAGAAAGGTTTTTTCGACTTCTAAATAAGAAAAGGTGACTTGGAAAACCAAGTCACCTTTCTTTTTTTTATCCCTCCGTTATATCCAACTCCTCTTCTTCGTTTTGCTCTTGTTGTTCTTTGTAAGTTGGATTTGTTCTCGGTCTCAACTTTCTTTCTTTTTCGAAAACACCAACACCGAGAAGACCGGCATCGGTTATGGTCAGTGTGATTAGGAGTTCTCCAATCCAATGGGACTCTGGATATATCAATACAGAAAGAATTGAAAGAACGTGCATAATACACAATCCGACACCACCGAAAAACCTCTTACTACTTATATCACCGTTGGTTCCAGAAAGCATATTCCATAACCATCCTTGTTTCTTCTTTGGGTTTGACATATCGTTTTTGGGTTGTTTTATATAAAATATTTATGAAAAAAGAGACTCAAATATTTGAGTCTCTTTTTGTTTATTTACCTTTACCAGCTGGGTCTTCAGAATATCCATACTTGTCAATTAAATTTGATGCAAACTCGTCAGATACTATCAAAAACAAACGTCCACGTCTATCCATAAAGATTGGTAAAGCCATACAATTCTCACCAATATTTGGGAATATCAATGTTGGGGTTGTATCATATAAACCACTATATTCACCATTAACAACAACCAAATTTCTTGTGGCGGCGATAGGTGTTACACCACCAACAACATCGTGTTCAAATAATGGAGAGGATATTGATGGAGTAACTTCCCAAGGGCAAGTATCTGGAAGTTTCATTTGTTTATTATAACCATCAATTGTGACATATGTCTGTAATGATGTCGAAAGTGTGATAGTTTGTGGTGCAGTTACGGTTGAACCTCCACCACTTCCACCAGAAGGTGTTCCCCAAGTACCGTCGTTTCTGAGGTATGTTGATGTTGAAGTACCAAAAGTGATAGATGTTCTTTTAATCTTATTGCTATCAGAAGCATCCGTTATCACCAAGTGGTCTCCATTTGCAATTGCAGTGTCGGATGTTATTGCACCAGCGTTTGTTATACTACCGTGTGTATGGTCATAAGTTGCCGAACCACCAGATGCACCCAACTTTGCTATACCGGCTGCTGAAGAGGTTGCTGCAGGAAGACTTGATGTTGTGAATATGAATGTAGAACCACCGGCTGTAATTTTATACTTTTTACTGTGTTCAATAGTTATTTGACTTGTACCACTATCGGTTGCAATAGACAAAGTGTGTGAGTGACTTGATGAAGCATATCCGCTGTGTGTGTGGTTTGACAGTGCATATGAACTATTATCAACACCTCCGTTTGCCAATAAGAAACCGCTACTACCATCCGAAACAAAACCATTTGCTCTGATATAATTAGATTTTATATTAAAACCAATTTTATTATGTATAAATGCGTGATTTGTAATACTATCATTAAAATTACCGAATTCCTGTTTACTGTCAAAACCAAGCAAAATTGGTCTCCACAAGTCAGATGTTGATTCTTCGAGTTTTTGACTAACCTTAGAATCCGTATCTGATGGAAGACTTACCCAAGTACCTTTCTTTGAAAGAACTTGAGTTGTTGTACTACCGTCAAATGCAATAGATGTTCTTGCAACATTATTACTATTTGAAGCGTCTGTGACAACCAATTTGTCACCATTTGCAATGGTGATATCTGTTGTCTGCAATGCACCACCACTTGTTATATTTCCGTGTGTGTGACTTGATGCAGCATATCCACTGTGTGAGTGATTTGATAGAGAATATGTATTGCCGTCAAGACTACCGTCTGCTTTTAAAAACTGTGAAGATGTACCACCGGCAACCATATAACTTTTTGCATAAATGACACCTCGACCTGGTGAACACTGTATTGTGTCTGATACATAGGATATGTCTGTAACTTCTTCTGGAGTGAAACCAGCAGTTTCACCATATTTATAACCCATCAAAATAGGTCTCCAACCATCTGTCGAACTTAAACCTTGTTTTACCTTTATATCACTATTTGGATTAGAAGGCATAGTGAAAACATAAGAAGTACCACCTGCTGTTATTGCATATTTAGTTCCAAAGGCAAGATTTATTTGATTGGAGGCACTACTTGCTGCTATTGTAGTGGCGTGGGTATGACCAGATGCTGCAACTTCATCATAATTTGCAACTCTCTTCCAAGCTTGCCAAGTACCGTTGTTCTTACCTCTTACAAACAATCTACCGTTACGATAGTCTTGTGCAATCTGACCAACCCAAGTATCACTATAAGACTGAACATATAATGCACCGTCGTCGGTAGATGCCCCAAGACTCTGTGCTGGACCGTTAGATGTATAGTAATAACTACCGTTTTTTGAAGCATTATTTGCATTATGTTCTGCAGTACTACCATTACCGGAATAGAATGTTGTTCCAGAAAAATTATAAGTATGGTCTGGAGGTGTCGTAAAAACAAACGTGCTACCAGCGGAAGTCAATTTGTATTTTGTACTTGCTGCAAGTGTGAGTTGGTTTGTGTCACCACTTGCACCGGCGGCAAGTGTGGTTGTATGGGTATGACTGGATGTTGCATAATCACCACTTTCTGTATAAGCAGCACTACCCAATCCTTTAACATCAACGTTATAAGCATTACCACTTGAAGGAGTTACCTTGATTTGACCTTTTTCATCACCAGTAGCGATGGTGTATGTGGTGTTGACATTTGGGTTTCCAGGCATAGTGAAAATATAAGAAGTTCCACCTGCTGTTATAGAATATTTAGTTCCAAAAGCAAGTGTGAGTTGATTAGTACCACTACTTGCTGCTATTGTAGTAGAGTGGGTATGACTTGTTGTTGAATATGCATTACTGTCAACACTACCGTCTGCTTTCAAAAACTGTGAAGATGTACCACCTTCTTTTATAAAACTTTTACCAGTTATGTTTCCAATCACCCTTGCCGGACCAGATACCAATAAATCTTTTAATGTAGCCATATTGTTTTGTTATTAAATTAAAATTCTCTTTATTATATTTATTGTTTTCAATATTCAATAAATTGTTTGGAAATAAATGAACAACCATTTATTATTTGTGAATTTGAATCACATTCAACAAAATCCACCATACTCATAGTGCCGGATTTGTTTATACTTGCTTTCTTACCATTCGTAATATCATATAATCTCACGTTCTTTATATACAAATCCGTACCCAATGTACCAGTATTTGTATAATCAAAACCAAACTTGAATCCTTTATATGACATATATTTGTTACCTGCAACATAGTGTGCATATGCTGATGTACACGTTTTATAAAGACCATCGTTGATAGTCCATACATAGGTGAATGTCTTCCATTGGTCTGAATTGTAGTTGGTGGTAACTGGATTCCAATACTTCACAGATGTTCCAGTTGGATTCAAACCACCACCACCCCAACCGACATAGTTTGTCCAATATACGGAAGAAACATTATTTGATGATTTTCCTTTTACCTCAAACTGTAACATATATGTGTGGTTATCTTGGAAACCGAAGTAATTGTCTTCACCGTTGTTCAACACGAAACCTCCCCACATAGTATTACCATCTCCAGAAACCGTTTTGTTTTCCGGTCTGTATATTCTATAACCATCATTTGTCAAAGTGCATTGACAGTTTGCTTGTGTATATGAAGAAAGACCACCAATCCATTGTTTTGTTGCAATACCATATTCCGCCAATGAACACAAATTCAAATATTCCTCATTCAACTGATAACTATGAGTATTGTCTTTGTTGTCTATTGATGCACCGACAGAATATAGTTCTTTAATATCTTTGTCTGAAAGTGCCGTTGAATACAATCTCACATCAGATAGATTTCCATATAGAAAATAACTATTATTATATGATGCTATCCTATTGTTGACATTACTTGACCAATTAAAGTTTGCCGTATTTGAGGACTTTCCAACCAACACACCATCAAGATACAACGAAACACCAGTTGATGATTTTACACCAACCCAATGAACCCATTTACCTACAGAAATTGTTCCTGATGGTGAATCTTGACTTCCACTCGTCAATTGTGTTCTGAAATAGGTTTTTCCAGCCGAAGTTATTTCACAAGAGAAACCGTACCAAGCAGTGTACAACATAGTTCTACCTGGACTTGATGGTGGTAGTTGGTCTAATTTCACCCACATACTAACTGTTGCCTCGTTTGTCAAGAATGAAGGAAACACAGAAGGAGATACATATACACCATTTCCGAATTTGGTTGAATGGTCATATTTGGCCGTATCATTTCCAACAATTAAAGAACCACCGATAGTACCGTCATATTCATAACCGGATGAATCTGTACAAACCGGTGTTCTCGTTCCACTCGTATATGGTGTCACGTGGTCTTTCGCCTCTATCTGTGGCATAGTATATTCACAAGAAACTGTATCTGTACCCCTGGTTCCACCATATGCTATCAAATACAATGTTAGTGATGTGTTTGTATATGTCTTTGTCATTGAAATTCTCTGCCACTCACCTGGTTTGTCCCAAGATACATAAACGTTTGTATCACCTATTCCACCACCACCAGTATATAGAGTTTGATTTACTGATGTACTTGAACGTGATATTGGTTTACACCACACAGATATTGTATATGTTCCAGCGGATGGTAGTGTCAATGATTTATATATTCCACACCAAGTTCCTTTGTTTGTTATTACAACCTTTTTATCTCCAATTTCACTGTCGGAAATTGATGTGTATCCATTTGTGTATGGACTCCATCCAGAAAATGTTGATGAATTTGGAACAAGATTACTCGTTCCCTCATTATATTTGTCATTAAACCTGTAATGTAAAACCAATCCTTTTGAAATCTCACTCACCTCTTTATCTGAAAGACAATGGTCGTAGACTCTAAAATCATTTATCTTACAATTACCAGGATATGAAGATACACCATTCAACCCATCTGCTCCCAAATACATTTTATTATGTGCATTCATAGCTGCACCGGAATGAAATGACAACGTATCTTTTAACACACCGTTTTGATATACCTTAACAACACCTTCATCATATACGACTGTAATATGAACCCATACAGAAGAAGGTATTGCTGTTATAGTTTTATCTATTCTGGAACCAGTTACTCCAGAAACAGAATCTCTCACTCTAATATAGTTATTTCCCAACAAAAATTGCCAATATCCATTAGCATCTTCTGATGTGAAAATGTTATATGTTGATGCATTTGTAAGATATACCCAACAAGATATAGTGAATTTCAAAAGTCCTGAAATAGAATCCCCCTCAATCAACGTATATTTTTGTGAATACGAATAACAAGAGCCAATCTTTCCAAGAGAATCTGTAACACCAGTATTCGATATAGTATATGTATTTAATCCTTGGTTTTTCAAATTACCGTTTAACGGCAACCATATTCGTAAAGACATAATTATAATATTATATTTCAATCAACCTGTTACAAATAACGTTCCCCACATTATCTATGGAAGCGGAACTTGATTCAATGAAGTTATCACAATCAAACACTCCTTCTCTTGTGATATCTACCCCATTTAATTTAACAGATTCTTTCAAACTTATGTGGTGTATTGTACCTTTATATGTGTTATTGTTTACGTTATCCCAATTATTCAATATCCTCAACTTTGTAAATGCAGCCGTATTTCCATTTGCCGTTGATAGACTGATGCTTCCCTTAACCCTTTTATGGTTTGCTGCTGAAGTTGTTGCCACAATATATTGACACTCCGAGTTACTTCCCGATTGTTTGTTTGCATCGTATTTTTCAAATCCTATGTATAGGTGATTTCCTTCAACATTTGAAAACTCAATGTCATAATAATACTTTGTAGCACTGGTTGGACTAATCGGAATATAATCAGATGTAGGCCAAGTGTAACCGGATATTGTATATGAACCATCATTGTTGAAAACAACATTTGATGAGTTTGGATTTATATGAGGACCCAACTCTCTGCTTAAATTATCAACCCCCTCATTTGCCATATAGCACATCAAATTGCCATTATTATCTATTGATGTACCGAGAGAATATAGTTCTCTGATATCATTATCTGAAAGGGCCGTTGCATATATTCTTGCATCGGAAAACATACCCTTGTAGTTTTGACTAGAATAATCTCTCCAAGACCCCAAGAAATAATCACCAGATGGAATACTTCCGGCCGAACCGGTATAATATAACGAACCGTTCAAATAAAATTTACAGTCAGAAGATGTACGTACCATCGTAACCATATTCCATTTGTTTAAATCATACACTTGACCTCCTGAACCACTTTGTCCCCAAGAATACGCCACAAGAGAAGGACTGTTTGTTGTACTTCTTTTTGACTGAAACTCAAACCCACTCGGACCACCAAAAATTGTCTCCCAACCTTTTGATGAAAAATCCTGTTTGTTGAACCAACAGTTAAAAGTGAAAATTCCATCGTGGATAAGTGATGATAAATTACCAATTTTAATGGCTGTATTACCACCATCCAAAACAACAGAACCATCATATCTTGCAGTGTTGTCAGATACTGTTATAATTCCGTATGCAACACCATCCCTCATATATCCAGAACAATCATATATATACGGATATTCTATAGCATCGACCTTTACATACAAATCCATATAACCAGTTGTAATAGTGGTATTTGGATAACCAGGAATACCACCGTTATATGATGTCCAACAACCGAAAGCACCATACCAGTTTCCATTCGAGGTGTTGGCTATTACCATATGTGTATTACTGTTAAGAATATATAAACCACCATAACCACCATCTGTATATCCGGATGTTGTAATTCTCGTAACAGACGCTGGTTTCACATCATTGTATGTTGCAGTAAATGGGTCTTTGGTTTGAATCCATCTGTATTTTGTCTCTGTTGCAGAACTGGTTGTCTTTTGTTTAACCATAAATTCATAAGAGCCAAGACCCCTCTTTATCATATACAAATCAAACCATCTGTCTGCATCTTTATAGACACCGGAAGCAAAAGAGTCCGATGAACTAAAAAGTGCCGAAGCTGGATTGTTGTGGTGAATAACTCTCACCCACAAAGTACCATCTGGTTCTTTGTATATGTTTTTGTCATATCTTAATCGTTTTGATGAACAATCGTCCAACGGATAATGAATGATGAGACCTTTGGAAATCTCACTTACTTCTTTATCTGAAAGACAATGGTCATAGATACGGACATCGTTCAAAAATCCTTTTAATTTATATCCTTCGTGAATTGCATTTGTCACGGATGAACTAGCAAATGACCAAGAAAACAATTGCACAAAGTCTTCTATAATTGAACTTGTGTAAGAGTGTGTGCCATCAAGTTTTCCATTGACATACAATCTTATTACACCATTATTATACGTATATCCAACGTGATACCAGATTCCTGCTTTCAATACTGTTGAACCACAATACGTATTGTATGTCCTTCCTCCATTGCCGTTTCCCGTATTGACTGACAAATACCCAGTTGTGGATGATATGTATTTCATAGTTATACCCATTCCTTGACAAGATGGATATCTATGTTGACCCAATATACCAGTCAAAGAAGAACTACTGTAAAACTCGGTCATTTTAACCCAACAAAACATAGAATGTTTTGTTCCAAGGTTTATTTTTTTATCAGATATGACACCACCGGAAGAGTTTGAATCATTTGTGTAACAAGAACCTATCTTACCAGATTCACTAACTTTAGTGTTAGATTGATATACAGAAAATTTCAAATCACTCAACCCATAGTTGTTTAAGTTTCCATTTAAAGGCAACCATATTTGTAAAGCCATATTAATCTATTATTCAAATATAAAGTCTAAACAGTTCAACGAATTGTCAAATTTTAATCTACATTTACTTGACGATTTTTTCAAAACAATATCTCCACTTCCTGTAACGGCAGCTTGTGTTGCATACTTTGCCTCATAAGCAGTACCACTTGTAGGAGATGCAGTCGTTGTTGTTATAATAGGATACTCTGTTGCATCTGTTGTTGTGTGTGCGGTCTGTTTAACCTTAACGTCGGTATCCGGATTTGCCGGCATAGTGAAAACGTAGGATGTACCACCTGCTGTTATTGCATATTTACCACCAAATGCAAGTGTGAGTTGGTTTGTACCAGTACTTGCTGCAATTGAAGTAGTATGGGTATGACCGGATATTGCATAATCACCACTTTCTGTATAAGCAGCACTACCCAATCCATTAACTTTAACATTATAAGCACTACCACTTGAAGGAGTAACCTTGATTTGACCTTTTTCATCACCAGTAGCAAATGTATAAGTGGTGTTGGTATTCGGGTTAGAAGGCATTGTGAAAACATATTTGTTTCCACCTGCTTCTATGTGGTATTTTTTTCCAAATGCAAGTGTGAGTTGACTTGTAGCACTACTTTCTGCAATTGTAGTTGTATGTGTGTGACCAGATGTTGCATAAGCACTACTTTCTGTATATGCCGCCGAACCCAATCCTTTAACAGATACATTCTGAGCACTACCACCAGAAGGTGTGACTTTAATCTGACCGTTGGCGTCACCCGTTGCAAATGTATAAGTAGTGTTTGTGTTTGGATTAGAAGGCATTGTAAAGACGTAAGAAGTACCACCTGCTGTTATTGCATATTTACTACCAAATGCAAGTGTGAGTTGGTTTGTACCACTACTTGCTGCTATTGTAGTGGCGTGTGTATGATTTGAAAGTGAAACTGCAGTACTTCCAACAAGAGGTGTAGTTCCAAATATTACAACACCATCTTGATGAACTCTAAATGCTTCTTTCTGTGTTTGTGCTTGATTGTCTGCAAAAAGAACCAAATCGTTATTGTTTCCAGTACCAGAACCGATATATTTCAATCCAAAACCATAACCTGGTGTATCATTGTCATCAACTTTCCAAATATAGTTGTCAGTATTTTTTGAAAGTACGTGTATTGTAGCGTCATTTGATGTAGATGAATATCTTCTTATTATTTTACCGGTCACTTCACCACCAGCGAGTGGAAGATAATCGTGTGTATGACTTGCTGTTGCATAAGCACTACTTTGTGTGTATGCCGCTGAACCCAATCCATTAACATTAACATTATATGCATTACCACTTGAAGGAGTAACCTTGATTTGACCTTTTTCATCACCGGTAGTGATTGTGTATGTGGTATTTGTATTTGGATTAGAAGGCATAGTAAAAACGTAGGATGTACCACCGGCTGTTATAGCATACTTAGTTCCAAAAGCAAGTGTTATCTGATTAGTACCGCTACTTGCTGCTATGGAAGTGGCGTGAGTATGACTTGTTGTTGAGTATGAATTACTGTCAACACTACCGTCTGCTTTCAAAAACTGTGAAGATGTACCATCTCTCTTTACAAACTTTGTTGCTGTTATGTTTGCTGGAAATATTGCATTTTGTGACATATCAAAAGTATACAACTCACCACTTCTTGCCATTGTTGATGGTGTTGTCCAACCAACTCCACCATAACAATTAACACCATAAACCAACAAACCTGGATAAGAGGTTGAACTACTAGTGCAACCAAATGTGAAACGAACTTGACCATACTGTGATGATGCTGTATTTCCGTATGTTACAATACCAGGTATGTTAATAACATTATACCCACTCCAACCAGAAATACCAATCTTATTTGCAAAATTTACCCAATTGTTTGTATTATTTGTAACATTTGATTGAAGACGAGCATCTATTGAACACCAAGTTCCACTACTACCATTTGTTGAAACATATATAACAAATTTATTCAAAACCGTATAAACACTACTGGATGTAGATAAAGTTACACGAAGTTGACAATTTGCATTGGCTGGATTTGATGCTGTCGATTTACCAATATAAAAACCAGAATTATGAAAATCTGTAAAGAAACCAGTCTTATCTGAATTTGATGCACCATAATCTGTCCAAGTTGTACCACCATCTCTTGAATATTCAAC
>AUXO018705246.1_pt1 | contig 19263 bp, 17 predicted proteins | sample 768731 | NCBI WGS metagenome assembly AUXO01 (sample SAMN02715735, study PRJNA202380) | gut metagenome | biome: sheep rumen | host: Ovis aries | place: New Zealand: Palmerston North
TATGATGGAGATGCTGATAGAGTAGGTTTTGTTGATGAAAAAGGTACATTTATCGAAATAGATAAATTCCTAGCAGTTATGTGGGATTATCTATATGATAAAGTTGATAAAAAAGAATGCTTATTTGATGTTAAATGTTCTAAAACTTTAGAAGATGAATTAGTTAAATTAGGTGTTAAACCTGTAGAATATAGAACAGGTAATTCATATACAAGAGCTGCATCTGCTGAAGGAGATTATCCACTTAGTGGTGAATTATCAGGACATGTTTATTTTAGAGATAAATGGCCTGGATATGATGATGGTATCTATGTAGGAATGAGATTAATTGAAATGCTTTCTAATAGTGATAAACCTCTTAGTAGTTATTTAGAAAACTTAGAAAAATACTATTCTACACCTGAAATAAAAGTACATGTAGAGGATGATAAGAAATTTGAAGTAGTTAAAAAGATTCAAGAATATTGTGAATCTAAGAACTATAAATTTATTACAATTGATGGTGTAAAAGTTAAATTCGATGATGGTTTTGCTTTAGTAAGAGCATCTAATACAGGTCCAAATATTACAATGAGATTTGAGTCAAAATCTGAGAGTAAATTAGATAGTATAAAGACAGAATTTGAAACAGAATTAAAAAAATATATATAACGCTGTACAAAACAGCGTTTTTTTGTTATAATATAGGCCATTGTTTAAAGGGGTGTATTAACAATGGAAGAAGTACCTTATGAATATATATTATTATCAATGTTTAATAATTTGAAAAAATTTGGTAATAAAAGTAGCGTTAATGTTCAAGACGCTATTAAATATGTTAATAAGTATATTGAATTAGTAAAGAAATATGCTAAAGAATATGATAAAAAGAATTTAAAACTAATTGAATATGATGTAAAAGAAGAAATAGATTCATTTCTAAGAATTTATGGAGAATATTTTTATGAACAAGGTGATAAATTATATTTAAGAGATGATTTTGATTACTCTATATTAGATGAAGAAATGTTTAATAATTCAGTTAGTAATAGAGTTGAGCCTTATTTTAGAGTACCTACAGAAGATTTAGAATTACTAGAAACAATAGGTGCTACATATTCACATAAAGAATTTGGTAGATTATTAAAACAAGAAATGCAATTAGAAAAAGCATATATTGAATATATTAAAAATCCAACTAAAGATAATAAAAGAAAATTACAAACACATATGTTATTAAAATTTTCTAGTTTAGAAGTATTAAAAAGAATACCTTTGTATTCTATGGATGCTGTTTTTCTATCTACTATTGATTATGCAGATGATAATGAATTAACTTATGCTAAATCTCCATATAATGAAAAATTATGGGATGATTTTCTACATATACAGAAAAGTGATTTAGAAGAATTATTAATTGATTTACCACATTATGCAATATATGGTAATGATTCAATGGCATTTAAGAAATTAGAAAGTGAAATAGATGGTATCCATGAAGAAACATCTAAAGATCCACTAGGACTTCTAGAATTATTATTTGCTAATAAAAAGGAAGAAGAAAAATTAAGTCAAATCTTCTTCTTAAAATACTTAATGAATTTAAATGAGTATTTAGAAACTCATGAACCTACCGAAGAAGAATTAAAAACTAAAGCAAGACTTATGTATTATTTCGATAGTCCATATATTTGTCTATTTAATGAACAAAATTTAGAAAACTATTATAAAAAAACAGCAACTGGAACATTTAATTTTTCTAGTATTTTAAAAATAAGTGATGAGGCTAGATATTTATCTGGTGAAATATTCTATTACCCAGATGAAAAAACAATAACTCAAAAACTTATGTTAATGAAAACATATTATGATATTACTCATGATGAAGACTTTGCTTTATTATTCGCAAGTTTTAGAGATCAACCTAAATATGAAGAGTATTGTAAAACAATATTTGGAGAGAATAAATCTTTAATATTATAATACGTAAAATAGTGTAAATTAAGCGTGTATTTAAATAAAAACACGCTTTTATTATGGTAAAATTAATTTGGTGAACTCTATGCAATACAAATATAAAAATATTAGTATTAATTATGTGTTTTATGATAATAAATCAGATGAAAATTTGATTTATTTGCATGGATGGGGTCAAAATATAGAAATGATGATGCCAATAGCAAAACCATATATTAAAAAGAAAAATGTATTAATAATAGATTTACCTGGTTTCGGGCAAAGTGATGAACCAAAAGACGTTTGGTCAATATTTGATTATGCAGAAATGGTTAATGAACTTGCTAAAGAATTAAAAATGAATAATCCTATTATAATAGGTCATTCTTTTGGTGGAAAAATAACTCTTGCTTATGCTACTAAGTATAAGACTAAAAAGATTGTTTTGTTAGCGAGCCCATATAGAATTTCTAAAAATAAACCAACTTTAAAACAAAAGATGTTAAAAGGTTTAAAGAAAGTACCTGTGTTAAAAAAATTAGAACCAATAGCTAAAAAATATATAGGATCTACTGATTATAGAAATGCATCAGAGATGATGAGAAAAGTATTGGTTAATCATTTAAATTTGGATTTAACAAAGGATTTATCAAATATTAAATGTCCTACATTACTTATTTGGGGAACAAATGATACAGCTGTTCCTTATGAAGATGCAGTTGATTTAGAAAAACTAATATCTAATTGTGGATTAGTTACATATGAGGGATGCACTCACTATGCATATTTAGAAAGATTAGGTCAAACTATTAGTGTATTAAATAGTTTTATAGGAAGTGATAAATAGTGAAATTTTTATTTATTTGTTCATTATGTGTTTATTTCTACTTTGTTTTTTATAAAAGTAAAAAATATATGCATATGCTTCAACAAAATTGGTATAACGATGGTAATAGATATCTTAAATGGGTTATAGATAATTTTGATAAAGTATTTGTTAATTGTGAAATATTATTCTTATTATTCTACTTTTTAAAGAACTATACTTTAGTTATTAGTTTAGGCTGTTTATATTATTTAAACTATATTCTATTTAATAATAAAGTATCTAGAGAACAAAGCAAAAAACCATTAGTTATTACACACAGAATTAAAAGATTGTATGTAACTATGACCATTTTATACTTGATTGTTATAATACCAATATATATTAACTTTAGGTTTTGGCCACTTAATTATTGTTTCTTACTAATTGGATTAATGGCTTATATGAATCCATTTGTCATTTTAATAGCAAATATAATTAATAAACCAATAGAGAAATTAGTATTTGAACATTATAAACATAAAGCTAAAACAAAATTAAGACAAATGAAAAATTTAAAGAGAATAGGTATAACAGGTAGTTATGGTAAAACAAGTACTAAGAATACTTTAAATGAAATATTAAATGTTAAATATAATTCTTTTGCTACTGAAAAGAGTTTTAACACTATGAATGGTCTAATGATATCTATTAATGATAAATTAGATAAATTCAGTGATATTTTTATAGCAGAGATGGGAGCATTTAGAAGAGGGGAAATAAAAGAAAAATGTAAGTTTATTAAACCTCAATATGGAATACTTACTACTATAGGTACAGCTCATTTAGAAAGTTTTGGTAACATAAAGAATACTCAAAAAGCAAAATTTGAACTTATTGATTCCTTACCTGATGATGGTATAGCAGTGCTTAATATGGATGATGAATATCAAACAAGTTATAGTATAAAAAGCAAATGCAAAGTTATTTGGGTATCAACAAAGAATGAAAAAGCTGATGTATATGCTTTTAATATAAAATTATCAAACAAAGGGACTACATTTAAATGTAAATTTAAAGATACTGGTGATATAGAAGTATTTGAAACTAAATTACTAGGTGAAGCTAATGTATATAATATATTAGAATCAATAGCTATGGCTTATAATCTTGGTATGAACATTACTGAGATATCAACAGGAGTTAGACGTATTGAACCAGTAGAACACAGATTACAATTAAGAGAATTTTCAGAAGATATAACTATTATTGACGATGCTTATAATTCAAATCCAGTTGGATCTAAAATGGCTGTAGAAGTTCTAGGGATGATGGAAGGTAAAAAGATTATTATTACTCCTGGAATGATTGAATTAGGTGAAGATCAAGATAAATATAATAAAGAATTCGGATATTATATATCTGAAGTTTGTGATGAAGTTATTTTAATAGGTCATGAACAAACAAAACCAATTTATGATGGATTAAAAGAAAAGAAATTTAGTGATAAAAACATTCATATATTAAAAGATGTAAAAGACGCATTTAAATTAATGCAAAAATTAAGTGATGGAAAAACATATGTATTAATTGAGAATGATTTACCAGATATTTTTAATGAGTAGGAGATGAACTAAATGAAAATTAAATTAGGAGTTATTTTTGGAGGAGAAACTGTAGAACATGAAGTAAGTATTATATCTGCTCTACAAGCTATAAAAAGTATTGATAAAGATAAATATGAAGTAATACCACTATATATAGCAAAAGATAGAATATGGTATTATGGACATATATTATTAGATATTAATACATATAAAGATATTGATAATACTAAAAAGTATTTAAAACAAGTAACATTATATAAAAAAGGAGATAAATTCTTATTACAACAAACAACTGGGCTATTTAGAAAAGATTTAACTGATATAGATGTTATATTACCAGTAGTACATGGAAATAATGTTGAAGATGGAACATTAGCAGGATATTTAGATACTATTGGAATACCATATGTATCTAGTAGAGTACTTGGTTCAGCTTTAGGACAAGATAAAGTTGTAATGAAGCAAGTAATGGCTTCATGCGGATTGCCAATTGTTGAATATACATGGTTTTATGATTCAGAATATCTAGTTGATAAAGATGAAATAATAAAACGTATTAGAAAGATTGGATATCCAGTTGTTGTAAAACCAGCAACTCTTGGTAGTAGTGTTGGTATTACATATGTTAAGAGTGAAAAAGATGTTAAAGCCGCTATTGAAGATGCAATAGCATATGATGTAAAAATAGTGGTTGAAAAAGCAGTAGAAAATTTAGTAGAAGTAAATGCTAGCGTTTTAGGAAATTATGAAGTACAAAGAGTTAGTCCTATTGAAGAGGTAATGGGTGAAGATGAAATATTATCTTATCAAGATAAATATTTATCAGGATCTAAAACAAAAGGACAAGGCTCTAAAGGAATGGCTTCTACAAGCAGAATAATACCTGCTAGAATAAGTGATAAACTAACAAAAGATATTCAAGATACAGCTATAGAAGTATTTAAAGCATTAAATCTAAGTGGTGTATGTAGAATAGATTTCTTAATTGATTCTAAAGCTAATAAATTCTATGTTAATGAACCAAATACTATTCCAGGTAGTTTATCATTCTATTTATGGAAAGAAGCTGGATTAGAATATAAAGAATTATTAAATGAAATGATTAATTCTTGTATTAAAGAATATAAAAATAGATCTAGAAAGACTAGATCATTTGAGTCAAATATATTACAAAATTTTAATGGTTCAAAAGGTACTAAAAAAGGATTAAAAAATTAATCCTTTTTTAATTGCTAGTTTGTATAAAATCTACAATTCCTTTATTATTAGATTTTGATAATAAATTATCTCTTTCTAATATAAATTTAACTCTTTTAGCAACACCAATATTACCATCAATTAGTTTTGCATTTGGAAAATATTTTTGTATTTTATCTTTTATAATAGGATAGTGTGTACACCCAAGTACTATTGAATCTATATTTTTATAATCTTTTAAGTATTTATCTAATAATTCATTTATTTTGTCATCATCTTTTTTCTCTATAGCATTTGCTAACCCTTCACATGGTATTAAATAAAAGTTTTCATTTTCTTTAATATTTTTTTCTAAAAGAGATTGAGTTCTTTCTGAATTAATTGTACTAGGTGTAGCAAGTACTAAAGTGTTTTTATAATTGTTATCACATGCTACTTTAATAGCTGGTTCTGTTCCAACAAATTCAATATTTTTAAACTTATTTCTTAAATATTCTATACAATTAGTAGTTGCTGTATTACAAGCTATAACTATTAATTTAACATCTCTTTCTAACAAGTAATTAACAATATTTTCTGTTATAGAACATAATTCTTCTTTAGATTTTTCTCCATATGGATTGTTCTTAGTATCAGCATAATAAATATAATTTTCATTAGGAAGTAATTTTTTAATTTCCTCTAATGTTGTAAGACCACCAATACCAGAATCAAATATTCCAATTTTTTTATCCATTTTAATCATCTCTACTAGTTATTATATCATAAATGTGATAATATTATGATAGTGGTAAATATGGAGACAATAATTAATGCAATTATAAAATTATTTAGCGGAATTATATCATATAAATTTGGTAAAGAAATCATTGTATTTTTTATATCTATATTACCTATATTAGAATTAAGAGGTGGATTGCTTGCTGCATCTTTACTTAATGTTCAACCTCTTGTTGCATATATAGTATCTATAATAGGTAATATATTACCAGTACCATTTATATTATTATTTATAAATAAAATATTAGAATGGATGGGTAATTCAAAAGTAAAATGGTTAAATAAAACAGCTAAATGGATAAATAAGAAAGCTGATAAGAATAAAGATAAGATAGAAAAATATGGTTATTTAGGATTATTATTATTTGTAGGTATTCCTTTACCTGGTACGGGGGCATGGACTGGATGCTTAGTAGCATCAGTATTACATTTAGATAGAAAAAAAGCCTTTTATGCAACTTTATGTGGCATATTAATGGCTAGTATAATAATGATGATAATATCATATGGAATTATAGGTAATTTAATTCGTTAGGAGGATTAATATGATTATATTATTAGTGTGTGCTTTACCAGTTATAGTATTAGGTTTGTATATCTATTTAAAAGATAGAGATAGAGAGCCTATGTCATTACTATTTAAATTGATTTGGAAAGGAATATTAGCTTGTTTAATGGTTTTGATATTAAGTGGTGTATTTGCAATATTCATCCCTTTATTTACAAAAGATACAAGTACGATGACTAATAAAGAAATGATTATATATGCATTCTTATGTGTAGCTTTAATAGAAGAAGCATGTAAATACTATTTCGTATACAGAGAAACATATGATCATAAAGAATTTGATACAACATTTGATATGGCTGTTTATGCATCATTTGTATCACTTGGATTTGCATTCTTTGAAAATATTGAATATTTGATTAGATTTGGAACTTCTGGTGATTTCTTTGCCAGATATTTCACAGCTGTACCATTACACTTATGTACAGGCATATTTATGGGTATTTATTTAGGCGATGCTGCATTAGCACAAAGAAAGAATATAAAAGATGCCAGAACTAATAAATTTTTTGCATTAATAATTCCAATAATGTTACATGGTTTTTATGATTATACAATTATAGCTGGACTTAATGCGGTATGGATTATATCATTTATTATGATTGTAATATTATCTATTGTAATTGTTAATGTAAAAAGAAATCATGATGTTAGAATTAAGTATCCAAATAATAGATGTCCAAATTGTAATGAAAGAATAGTTGGTGTCTATTGTATAAAGTGTGGTAAAAAACTATTTTAAAAAAGATTCTTTAAAAAAGAATCTTTTATTTTAGTTTAGAAAATACATTTCCAAGAGAATCATTTATTACTAAGTTAGCTATTCTATCATAATCAGTAGTTGATCTATTTATTATTACTAAGTATTTTCCTCTGAAATAACCAATTAATCCGCTTGCTGGGTAAACAGTTAATGAAGAACCTGCTACTATCATCATATCAGCTGCCATAACAGCTTTTTGAGCGAGTATTAAGTCTTCTGGAAGAGTTTCACCATATAAAACTACATCTGGTTTAATAATTCCTCCACACTCACATTTAGGTACTCCTTTAGTATTAAATATTTCTTCTGGTCCATAAAACTTATTACATCTAATACAATAATTTCTATATATTGAACCATGTAATTCAAATACTTTTTTAGAACCCGCTTTTTGGTGTAATCCATCTATATTTTGCGTAATAACACATTTTAATTTACCTTTTTTCTCTAGTTTAGCTAGATATTTATGTGTTATATTAGGCTCTTTATCTAAACAGTTTAATTTGTCTCTATAGAATTTATAAAATCCCTCAGTATTAGCATAAAAGTATCCTGCACTTAAAATAGTTTCAGGTGGAACGCTATATTTTTCATTATAAAGTCCATCTTTACTTCTAAAATCTTTAATACCACTTTCTGTTGATACTCCCGCACCACCAAAGAAAACAATATTATTAGATTCATTAATCATTTTTTGTAATTCTTTAATTTCTTCTTTCATATTTTAATTATATAATAAATAATGTTTAATTGCATAATATATTGAAAAATGATACAATTTACTTACCAAAAAGAGGAATTATGAATAAAATTAAAACTATAATAATTATTGCTATATGCATATTAATCTTATTAGTTATTAATAAGCATTTTATTTATGCGAAATATAATGTTAAACAAGATATTAACATTGAAAAAGTAGGGGACACAGTCATTAATCATAAAGATACTAAAGAGTATTTAACATATAATGATATTAAAATAAGAAATGATTTTAAAAACTATGTATATGAAGAAGATGAAAATACATATGTTTTATACAATAAAGAAGATGATATTGTAAATATGTTTTCTATTTTTGAAGTGGATACTTTAATAAATGCATTTATTGAATATGATAATGCAGTATTAAGTACTAAAACATTAACTAAATATCTAAATGATAATAATATTAATAATGATATGGATTTAATGGAACATATTTCTAATTATAAAAAGGATATTAATTTCTTTAGTTCAAATAAAGATATTCGAATTAATTATTATTTGAATAATTTTACTAAAGATATATTACCATTTGTAACTGAATATAAGACAATTAGTGGTGATTATGAAGGATGTATTTTATATAATTTAAACTATGAAGAGGATGTCGCTATAGATATAATGTTATTCTATAAAAATAGAAGATTTGTTTTATCTTTTATAGGTGAAGAATTTGAAGAAAATAAAATAATTGATTTAATAGGAACAGTGGTATTGAATGAAGAAAAGTAATAAATTAAAAATATTTTATGAAGATAAATGTTTATTAGTAGTATATAAAGATTATAATTTACCAACTATTAAGAGTGAAAAATATAAAAATAATTTATATAGTGAAGTATATGATTATTTGCATAAAAAGAATCAAAGAGTTTTTGTAGTACATAGACTTGATAAAGACACTAGTGGTCTTGTAATATTTGCTAAAGATCAAAAGATTAAAGATGTTCTTCAAGACAATTGGGATAAAACAATTAGAAAGTATTATGCTTTAGTACATGGTCAAACTAAAAAATGTGATGAAATAATATCATATATTAAAGAAACTAAATCTTTATATAGTTATTCTACTAAAGATAAAAGTGGAGAACTTGCTAAAACATTATTTAAGAGAGTTAAATCTAACAAGTTATACACATTACTTGATATAGATATTAAAACAGGTAAGAAGAATCAAATTAGAGTTCATATGAAAGATAATAATACACCAATATTAGGAGATAAAAAGTATGGTAAAAAGGATGGATTTAGACATATGGCATTAAATGCATATTATTTATGTTTTAAGCATCCGATTACTAAGGAGAAGATTGAAATTGATTCAGGAATTCCTGAGGAATTTCTAAGCATAATGAGTAAAGTAAAATGAAAAAGGTATATTTAGTATTAACACAAACTTATTCTGGAGTAGCTAGAACTATTAAATTTTTTACACATGAAAAATATTCTCATGCATCAATAGCATTAGATCCTAAATGTGAAGAAATGTATTCTTTTGGAAGAAAATATAAATATATTCCATTTTGGGGTATATTTAAAGAAGAAGAGTTAAATAAAGGATTATTTAGAAATAAAGGATCTATGATATCTATTTATGAAATAGATGTTAGTGAAGATCAGTATAATAAGATAGTGGATAAAATAAATAAAATTAAAAAAACCAACAAAGGTTATAACATTATTGGTTTATTATTAGCTTATTTTAGAATTAAATTACATAGAAATAAATATTATTGTTCTGAATTTGTATATGAAGTACTATCTAGTAAAGGAGTAGATATATATGATAAGAATAAAATTAAATTTAAACCTATGGAATTAATTCAAAAGAACTTTAAAAAAATATATGAAGGAGAAATTAAGGAATTTATTGAGTCCTAATTTCTCTTTTTATTAGCTTTGCATGAACTACAACTTTTTCATCAGTTTTATAACAAGTAGATAATGTTAGAAGAGTATCATTAGCAGTAACATTTGCATCAAATTTATATATAGATCTTTCAGTCATATCTTTTATAAACTGTTCAAACTCTTCATCATCACTAAAATCAGTAGTTATATAATAGTTTTCTGTTTTAATATGATATACACTAAATATTTGCCATAGTGTATTTTCTTTTTCAGTAGATAATTTAATAATATGATTATCTTTATTATCATACCATTCTTTATTTAATACTTTTTTAAGTGTACCAAACATAGTTTTATTAAGTCTTGCGTGTCCATAAATAATATTATTTTTGCTTAAATTGTTTATATCATTTCTATAATCTAGGAATATCCATCCAGCATCATTATATTTCTTTTCAAAAGAATGAGTTAAATAGTATTTATTATCTTTGTATTGAACAAATGGATAATTAATATTAGTACCATTTACTTGAATCCACCCTTTAGTATCTTTATTTTTCTTTTTAAGATCACTAAAGTCTACATTAATAAGATTCATTTTTATATAAGACCAATATATACTTTCTTTTTTAGTGTCTTTTTTTAGTGTTTCGTTTTCACCAATAATTTCTACATTTTCAGTATCGACTACTTCTATTACTTCCGTTGAATTAGTTAGTTCTGTTAATATAGCATCAGTCTTCTTATTATCTTCATTCCACATAAAAATTCTAACAGTACTATAAGTAAATGTAGCAATACATATAATTAACAAAATAATTAAAATAACCTTTATTACTTTTTCCTTCATGATATAAGTATAATATAAAAATGGTGAAAAATAAACTATTAATCACCATTTATAATTTCTATTGTAGTTCCTTCTTCACCGCTAGAAGTAACTGCTTTACTATAATTAACTGTTGATACTTTTTTAGGTTCAGTTCCCTTAATAAACAAGTGTGTTTGTATCTTAGATGATGGAGTAGTTGAATTTGGTTTTTCTGGTGGGTTACTTCCAACAACTACTTTAGATGTTACTATACCAGAAGGCTTTTTAAATTTAGAATTCTTTTCCATAACTTTGTTAACAATTTCTTTTTGTATTTTTCTTCTTTCACTCCATCCATGAGAAGAAGTCATATAAGTTTTCTTAGTTAATTTATCATATCCATACCATATGGCTACACTATAATCGGGACTATAAGTTACTGTCCATGCATCTTGTATAGTAGATGAAGGTAAGTGTAATTTTTTAACTCTGGCATAATCAGCACTACTTGTACCTGTTTTACAAGCTAAATCAGTTCCTTTAACTTTTACACTACCAGGAGTAACATTTTTAAGCATAGAACTAATCATATATGCTGTTGTTTTTTTCATAACTCTTTTCTTAGTAAAAGTAAATTCTTCTGTTATTTCTTCAGAACCATTTTTATAAACTATTTTAGTAAATGAATGTGGTTCGGTGTATTCTCCACCATTACCAAATGCAGCATAAGCTGCTGCTAATTGAACTGGAGATACACCATTAAATCCACCTATAGAGTGTGCTTCATTAATGTATGTACTATTTGGATTTAAATATTCAGGAGTTATTCCAAGAGAAGTAACAAATTGATTAATTTTAGAATTTTTAACTTTTTTGAATGCTTGTAGTGCACAAGTATTTCTTGATTGAACTAAACATTGTCTTAATGTCATAAATCCAAGATATCTGTTATCAACATTATGCATAACTCCGCCACCAGTATATTTAACAGGTTTATCAACAAATGGAGTATATGTAGACCAATTATTATATTCAATACCTGGACCATAATCAAATAATGGTTTTGCTGTTGAACCAGGGTGTCTACTTATTTGAGTAGCATAGTTAAGTGATAACTCACTATTTTTATTTCTACCAGCTCCAACAGCTAATATAGCACCAGTTTGATTATCAACAATTGCTATACCAACTTGTACTTTAGAATCTTTAAATTTATGTTTTTTATAAAAATTATTTATTACATCTTGTTTACTTTTAGACATAGTAGAGTAGATATCCATAGATACTATATATGGATTATTACCAGTTCTATCAATTACTTCTTGAACAACTGTATCTATAAATCCTTGATATGGATTTAAAGTTGGATTATTTTTAATAATTATATCTTCAACATCTACTTTTTTAGCAACTTCAGCTTCTTCTTTAGTAATATAACCATATTTATACATTAAATCTAATACAGTGTTTTTTCTTCCATTTGTTTTATCTGGATTAACATATGGATCATATTCTCCTGGTGCTTGGAAAAGACCTGCTAACATTGCTGATTCAACTAAATTAACATCTTGAACATCTTTATCAAAATATGTTCTACTAGCAACTTGTACACCATAAGCACCACCACCCATATATGGTGAATTAATATAAAACTCAATAATTTCTTTTTTAGAATAATCTTTTTCTATTTTAAATAATGATAGATAAATATCAGTAAACTTTCTAATTATTCCTTCAAAACCTTTTGCTTCTGTACTAGTAAGTGAGTTTTTAGATACTTGCATTGTTAGGGTAGAAGCACCACCGGCATCTTTTCCTTGTATATACGAGATACTTGCATTAGCAAATCTAACTGGATCTAAACCTTTATGTTGAAAGAATCTATTATCTTCTGTTGCTATAATTGCATCTATTAAAACATCAGGGAGATCTTCATATGAAACTACTTCTCTTTTTTCACTTCCTATTGATGCTATTAAATTACCACTTATATCATATATATTAGATGACTCTTTTTTATATAATAAAGATGTATTAAACTCAGGAGCACATAAATATATATAATACATAAATCCTGCAAAAATGAAGACACCCAAAAATATCATACATAGTATGATTTTGAAAAATAAATAAATTTTACTTCTCTTTGTTTTCTTCATAAGATAGTATTATAACATCTTTTTTTAATAAATTTAATATTTTTTTACTTTATGATATAATATTTTTTGACGAGGATATTATTTTATTTAAAAAGGAGATAAATTTATGAAAAAATGTGTAGTTATTTATAATCCTAATAGCGGTAGATTAACAAACAGAGTTGAAATAAAAAGAATATATAAAATAATGGAAAACTATGGTTATGATACTGAAATAAAATATACTGAATATAAAGGTCATGCTAAGGAAATGACTAAAAAATTAAAAGATGTAGATTTATTATTATGTGCTGGTGGGGATGGAACATTAAATGAAGTAATATCTGGAAATATTGAAAGAAAACATAAAATATTACTTGGACATTTACCGCTAGGTAGTGTTAATGATGTAGCTCATATGTATGGTATGAGAAATAGTACTATTAAAAACATAATAATGTTACTTCATGGTATTAAAAAGAATATAGATGTTTGTTTATTAAATGGTAATCCTTTTGTATATGTAGCATGTATAGGAGCATATGTAGATATATCTTATGCTACACCAAGAAAATTAAAAGAAAAATATGGTAAACTTGCATATGCTATATATGGAATTAAACAATTAAAACAAAATCTACAATTTTATGATGTTAAATATACTGTAGATGGAGAAACTTATAATAAGAGATTTTCATTTATATTTATAACTAATAGTAGTAGAGTTGGTGGAGTAAATAATATATATAATGATGTTAAATTAGATGATAATAAATTTGAAGTATTAATGTTAGATATTAAGAGTAAATGGGATATTATAAAAGCAGTTCATTATCTTACTAGAAGAGAGTTATCTGATATTCCAGGAGCAACATATCTAAAAACAGATAATTTAAAATTAGAGTTTGATAAAGTACCTCCATCATGGTGTATAGATGGTGATGAATTAGAACATAATGATAGCGTATTTGAAATAACAATTAATAAAGAAAATATGATGCTGTTACCAACTAAAAATATTGATAAACTATTTGAAAATACTTCTGAAGAAGAACTTGACGAAAAAGCAGAAACTATAGATTAAACTATAGTTTTTTTATTTTAAGTATTGTATAATGTTTTATTATAGAAAGGGTAGCTATATGGAAGTAATTAAGGCTGTTATTTTATTAATTTGTGGCTTTGTGGTACTTGTTAAAGCATCAGATATTTTTGTTGATGCTGTTAGTTCAATTGCAACTAATTTAAAAATGTCTAAAATGATGATAGCTCTTACTGTAGCTGCTTTTGGAACATGTGCTCCTGAACTAGCAATATCATTTCAAAGTATGGGTTCTGGTATGGGAGATATAGCTCTTGCTAATGTATTAGGAAGTAATGTAGTTAATATATTATTAATAGTTGGTCTTGCTTCTTGTGTAGCACCAATAAGAGTAAAAAATCATGTTATTAAAAAAGAATTACCAATATTATTAGCAGTGACTGGTATGTTTTGTTTATGTATTTTTTCACATACATTTGGTATATCAGAACCAGGATTTGTACTAGATAGACAAGATGGATTTATGTTATTGTGTTTCTTTGCTATGTTTATATTCTATATAATAAGTGTAGTTAAAGCTAAACAAGGTGTACTTGAATTTGATAAACCTAAATATGGATTAGTTAAATCAATTATTTATTCTATTATATGCTGTATAGTTATTATTTTTTCAAGTGATTTAGTTGTTGATAATGCTGTTATATTAGCAGAGCTAATAGGTGTAAGTACTAAGATAATTACTATGACAGTAGTTGTTATTGGAACATCTCTTCCAGAAATGACTATGACAGTGTTAGCTGCTAAGAAAGGCGAGTTTGATTTTGCTTTAGGGAATATAATAGGAACTAATATATTTAATATAGGAGTAGTTCTAGGATTGCCTTTAATAATATATGGAGGATTTAATAGTACAAGTTTTAATATGATAGATGTATCAGCTGTATTTGTAGCTGCTGCTTGCTTATTCTTATTTGCGAGAAATGATAAAAAACTTTCTAGTTTAGAAGGTGCAATTATGATTAGTATTTTTGTGGCATATTATGCCTATGTTTTACTCACATAGGCTTTTTTTATTGCACATTTTTTTGTTTTTTTTTATAATAATCTATGTGAGGTTGATAAAATGAGAAGAGATTATGCACGTAGAGTGAAAGATTATAATGGAATGAATCAATTAGCAATTGATATCAAACCACCAAGAAGTGTTAGTGATGTATTCATTAATCAAAAAATGGATGTTACTAACTTAATGAAATATTTAGAAAAGAAAAAGAAAAAAGGTGAACATATAACATTTTTTCATGCAGTTGTAGCTGCTGTTGGAAAATTAATATATAATAGACCATATTTAAATAGATTTGTTCAAAATAGACATTTATTTGAACATTTATATGTAGATATTTCTTTCGTAGCAAAAGTTGCTTTTGATGATACATCAGAAGAATTAATGCTTATAATTCGTGTAGATGAAGATGATACAGTTGATTCTTTAAGTAAAAAGATTCAAGATAAAGTAGATTATATTAGAAAGAATAAAGAAGTTAAAAAAGAAGGCGCTAATAATATAATAGATGTTTTAGGACATCAACCTAATATTATTAGAGTACCTGTTATTGGACTTTTAAAATGGATGGATAAAAAGGGTATATTACCAAGATCTATAGCTAAAGATAATTTATACTATAGTAGTATTATTTTATCTAACTTAGGAGCTATTCATTCTGGAGCTATTTTCCACAATATAACTGATTTTGGTAATTCTAGTTCTATTGCTACAATTGGTGAAGTAAAAGATGAAGAAGTTCTTATTAATGGAAAAAAAGAAGTAAGAAAATTATGCGAGTTTGGTGTTAATTTAGATGAAAGAATAGCAGATGGCTATTATTTTGTAAAATCATTACATATGTTACAATATATATTCGATCACCCAGAATTGTTAGAGGAACCAGCTAGTGAAAAAGTCAACATTAAGTAATGATAGACCATGGCTTGCATATTATAAAGAAGGGGTAGGGGCTAATCTTAAATATAGTGATTCTTCAATGGTTGGATATCTACTTGAATCAGTAGCTAGATATCCAGAAGATATAGCATATGAGTATTATGGTGGACAAGTAACATATAGAGATTTTTATGAACAAATAAAAAGAGCAGCTATGTCTTTAAAAAGCCAAGGAATAAAAAAAGGTGATAAAGTAACTATTTGTATGCCTAATACACCTTCTGCAATTGTAATGTTTTATGCAATTAATATGGTTGGTGCTATAGCTGCAATGGTTCATCCTTTATCAGCTCAAAATGAAATAGAAAAGTATTTAAATGAGAGTGATAGTACACTTTTATTTGTGCTAGATTTAGTTTATGATAAAGTTCGTAATATTATAGATAATACTTGTGTTAATAAAGTAGTTATTGGGTCTGTAGGAGATAATCTTAAGACTATTAAAAAGATGCTTTATAAATACAAATCAAGAGGACAAGTTCCTAAAATAGAGTTAACTGATGATATCATGACTTGGAATGAGTTTTTAAACTATGGTTATGATTATGATGGAGATATTGTTTATTTGTCTAAACCAAATGATCCAGCAGTTATTCTATATAGTGGTGGAACAAGTGGAGATCCTAAGGGAATACTACTTTCAAATTTAAATTTTAATGCTTTGGCACTTCAATGCGCATTAATGGTAGAACAAACAGGAGAAGGAGTTTCATTACTTGCTGTTTTACCAATATTTCATGGATTTGGTTTAGGCGTATGTATTCATACACCTCTTTGTTGTGGTATGAAAATTATATTAGTTCCTGACTTTGGTCCTAAAGTATTAATTAAAACACTTAAAAAATATCAACCAAATATTATTTGTATGGTTCCAACATTATTTGAACAATTAACTAATTCAAATCTTGGTAAAAAAGATTTAGAATTCTTAACATGCGCTGTATCTGGTGGAGACTTTATGTCATCTGATTTAAAGAAGAAAGTTGATAAGTACTTACAAGATCATGGTTCAACTGCTGAAGTAAGAATTGGTTATGGTCTTACTGAAGCAAGTGCAGCAACATGTCTAACACCTACAGGTAAATATAGAGATGATTCAATTGGTATTCCATTCCCAGATACATATTACAAAATAATTAAACCCGGAACATATGAAGAAGTTAAACCTGGTGTTGATGGTGAAATATGTATTAGTGGACCAACAGTTATGTTAGGATATCTAAATAATCCAAAAGAAACTATTCAAACATTACAAAAACATGATGATGGTAAAATTTGGTTACACACTGGTGATATGGCATCAATGGATAAAGATGGCTATGTATATTATAGACAAAGAATTAAACGTATGATTGTTTCTAGCGGATATAATATTTACCCAAGCTATATTGAACAAATTATTAATAGACATGAAGATGTATTTACGAGTGTAGTAGTAGGTATACCTCATCCTCATAAAGTACAAGTTGCTAAAGCATATATAGTACTTAAAGATGGTGTTAAGTATTCTAAAGATGTTGAAAAAAGCATCAAAGAACATTGCGAGAGAAACTTAGCTAAATATGCTTTACCATATCAGTATGAATTTAGAGATGATTTACCTAAAACTTTAGTTGGTAAAGTTGCTTATAGAGAATTAGAAAAAGCTAATAAAGAAAAAGATGAAGTAACTGAAGTAGTTAATATAGATAAATCTAATAAAAAGATACAAAAATTATTAAAGAAAATTGAAAGAAAAGAAAATAAACTAAATAGGCTTAAAAATAAATTAATGAGTCTTATGAAAGTAGGAAAGTAAAATGAAGAAATATGATGTAATAATAGTAGGAGCTGGTCCAGGAGGAATATTTAGTGCTTACGAGTTAATGACAAAAGCACCTAAGTTAAAAATAGCTGTTTTTGAAGCGGGAAAAGAACTAAGTAAAAGATATTGTCCTTTAGCAGACAAAAAAGTAAAAGAGTGTATTAAATGTAAAAGCTGTTCTATTATGAGCGGTTTTGGTGGAGCCGGAGCACATTCTGATGGAAAATATAATATCACTAATGATTTTGGTGGAACTTTATATGAACATATTGGTGCACAAGAAGCCATTGATCTTATGAATTATGTTGATGATATAAATATGAAAAATGGTGGTAAAGGGACAAAACTATATTCAACCGCTGGAACAGAATTAAAGAAAATTTGTTTGCAAAATAAACTAAAACTTTTAAACGCATCAGTAAGACATTTAGGAACAGACAAAAACTATACTGTTCTTGAAAACTTATATAATCAAATGAAGGATAAAATAGATTTCTATTTTGATACACCAGTTGAAACTATTGATGTAGAAGATAATAAATATATTATTGTTACTGAAAAAGCATCATATGTTTCATCTAAATGTATTGTATCTGTTGGAAGAAGCGGCAGTAAATGGATGGAAAATGTATGTAAAAAACTAGACATACAAACATTGTCAAATAGAGTAGATATTGGAGTTAGAGTTGAATTACCACACGTTATCTTTTCCCATTTAACAGATGAATTATATGAAAGTAAAATTGTTTACAAAACTGAAACATATGAAGATAATGTTAGAACATTCTGTATGAATCCACATGGTATAGTAGTTACTGAAAATACAAATGGAATTGTTACTGTAAATGGACATAGTTATGAAGATGTAGATAAGCATACTGATAATACAAACTTTGCTTTATTGGTTGCAAAACATTTTTCTGAGCCATTTAAAGATAGTAATGGTTATGGAGAAAGTATTGCTAGATTATCAAATATGCTTGGTGGAGGAGTACTTGTTCAAAGATTTGGAGATTTAATTAGAGGACGTAGAAGTACTGAAAAAAGAATTAATGAAGGAATAGTTGTTCCAACATTACATGCTACTCCAGGAGATTTAAGTCTTGTATTACCTAAGAGAATTTTAGATGATATTATTGAAATGATTTATGCATTAGATAAAATAGCTCCAGGTACTGCAAATGATGATACATTA
>AUXO010948816.1_pt1 | contig 19258 bp, 15 predicted proteins | sample 768731 | NCBI WGS metagenome assembly AUXO01 (sample SAMN02715735, study PRJNA202380) | gut metagenome | biome: sheep rumen | host: Ovis aries | place: New Zealand: Palmerston North
ACTCCATGGTATGCTACTATGTTTGTTAAGGATGAATATAGAGGAAAAGGGTATTCAAAGATATTAAATAGAGCAATTATAGAGGAAGCTACTAAATTAGGATATGAAAAATTATATTTAAAAACTGATTTAGTTAATTATTATGAAAAATATGGAGCTAAATATATTGATAGATTATCTAATGGAGAAAACTTATATTATATTGATTTGAAGAAGTAATAAATTATTTTATTGCTTATTTTTATAACATTGTATTTTATATTATTATGTTTTTATTTTTAGCTTTCGGCTTATCTAGAACAGTTATTTATATGAAAAATAATAAATTAAAAGACTCATTAGAGTCTTTTTTATTTTTGTTATAATTTTTTTAGGTGATTTGTTTATGAAGTTAAGTAAATATGATAATAAGTGTATTAGACTAGAAGATATTTTTGGTGATGTATATGAAGGTATTTGTTCTTATAATAATAGAGATTATAATATGCATGAATATGGTAAAGATGAAGAATGCCTTCAAATGTCTCATATTATGTTTTTTAAATCAATTATTAAAAGTGTCGTTGCTTTAGAAGATAATAATGGACCATATGGTGTGTTTTCTAATAAATATGGAAAATTAGAAGAAGCAGTTATAGAATCTGATTTAGATTTAGTTGATGAAGTATTTGACTCAGAAGAGAATATTAGTATTATTAGATTAATTTATTGTTTAGAAGATAAGGTTAGATTTTTTTCTTTAGAAAATAAAAATAAACTTCTTGAATTAGTTAATAGATTAATTAAATATAATGAGAATAATGAGATATTAGATGAAGCTAATAAATTAAAAAAAATATTATTATCTTAAAGCTTTATTAATAGCTTTTTTATTTTTTAATTTTTTTTATTTTGTATATTTTTTTTATATGTTTTATGGTAAAATTAATTTATATTAGATAATAGTAAGGAGGTGAATAAAATGAATGAGAGTAAAAGCTATAAAATTATTTCAATTATTGCTTTGTTACTAGGTATTGTAGGTGTTACATTAGGTTATGCAGCTTTCTCTAATACTTTAACTATTACATCATCTGCTGTTGTTAGACCTGATCCATCTACATTTAATATAGATTTTTCATCAAGTAATTCTGCAGTTGTAGCTGATCCTATTACTCCAACACTTAGTGCTAATGTAACTGGTTTTACTGCTACTAATGCTACTATTGATAATACTTCAGCTCCTACTATTTCTAACTTAAGTGCTACTTTTACAGAACCTGGACAAAGTGCTACTTATACTTTTTACGCTTATAATGCTGGTGAATATATTGGATACTTAAATAGTATTGTATTCTCTGGTACTAAAACATGTACTGGTAGAACAGGAACAACTCAAGCTTTAGTTGATACTGCATGTAATGGTATATCTTTAAGCGTTAAAGTTGGTTCAGAAGCTGCTACTACAACTTCTATTGCAAGCATTACAAGTCATTCTTTAGGAAAAAATGGTTCTGAAGAAGTTCAAGTTGTTATAAGTTATGACGCTGGTAGTGGAGTAGCTGATGGTGACTTTGATGTTACTTTACCAGATATCGTATTAACTTATGATTCTGTAGATTAAGAATAATAAAGTATAGTTTAAGGCGCTTTATGCTCCTTAAACTATATTACATTATATGGGAGGATAATATGAAAAAAGGATACAAAAGACTATTATTTTTTATTGTTTTATTAATCCTTGTTTTATTAGTAAATTCATTTTTAATAAATATATTTTCTCCTTATAAAATGATTTTATTCTTATTATTTCTTCTTTTGATTTTTCATTTATTTTTTGTTATTGAAAAAGATAATCACAGATATTTAAATGATGTTATATTTGAGGTTTTTATTTATTCAATTTCATTTTTTTTACTATTTTATATATTAGGATTTATTGTTGGATATGTTAAAACTCAAAATTACTATACTTTATATGGTTTTACTCAGTTTATTATTCCTACAATTTTATATTGTATATTAAGAGAGTTTTTTCGCTACAATATGTTATGTAAAGCTGATGGAAGTAAGATTTCTACTGCTTTTGTAATAGTATTATTTATATTATTTGATATGACAAATAGTATATATTTTGCTTCATTAAAATCTGGATATGAAGTATTAAGATTTGTTGCTTTAACAATATTACCTACAATATCAAGAAACTTAGCTTATACTTATATATCTAAGAAGATGGGTTATAAACCGATTATCATGTTTGACTTAATATTTTCTTTGTATCCATATTTAATTCCAATATTACCTAATCCTTATGAGTATTTAGTATCAATTATTAATTTATTAGTACCTATAATATTCGCTTTTAGAATCTTGAAATTCTTTGATAGAAAAGAAGATCATTATCTTCCAAGTAATTATTATAAAATGAAGATAAAGGGAGCTATTATTCCTACTATTATTGTTTTAACTTTAATCTATTTTTATAGTGGATACTTTAGATTTTATGTTATTGCAATAGGTAGTGGAAGTATGGAACCCGAAATAAAAAAAGGTGATGTTGTTATTGTTGATAGAGGCTGTAATAAAGACTCTTTAAAAGAAGGACAAGTTATTGCTTATAAAAAAGATAATGTTATAGTTGTACATAGAATAGTCAAAAAAATGAAGTTAAATAATTCGTATGTTTACTATACTAAAGGTGATACTAATGATAATATTGATGATTTCTTAATCCAAAAAGATAATATTGTTGGAAAAGTAAATCATAAAATTGGTTTCATTGGTTATCCTACTGTATGGTTAAGTGAAAGATAAGGAGGAGTAATATGGCTAGTAATAAAAAATCTAAAGTTGTATTACAAAGACAATTAAGATATAAGTTTCATCGTAGAATAAGAACTAGATTAATTCTAGATACTATATTTTTGGTTTTATTAATTTGTGGATTATTCTATACATTTAATAGATCTTTTTCTATAACTAAAAGTAAGGTAATTACTTACAAAGAGGTTAGTAATGTAGATTATAAAGTTTATTTAAAAGATAATAATTTTTATGAATCTTCTTATCTTGATAAAGATATGGCTTACGTTGCTAGTCTAATTGATAAAATTAAGATTAAATATAATTATAATTTTGTTGCTACTGAAAATAGTAATTTGGATATTAATTATAAAGTTATAGCAAAACTAGTTATAGCTAGTCAAAATAACTCTAAGATATTCTTTGAAAAAGAATATGATTTATCAAAAGAAATTATTGATGAAATGGTTAATAAAAAAGAATATATAATTGATAGAGATGTTATTATTGACTATGATTACTATAATAATCTTGCTAATGAATTTAAATCTAATTATGCAGTAAATGCAAATAGTCGTTTAGATGTTTATTTACAAGTTAATGAAAAGAATAAAGAAAATAATTCATATTCTCTTAATAATAAAAGAAATGTTATTTTATCTATTCCTCTTTCTGAACAAGAAATTAATATTACATTAGATGATACTAATATTAATGAATCTAAGAAGATAACATTAGATAAGAAATTTGTTATAAATGATATTACTTTTATTGTATATAGCGTTATCATATTTATTTTATTTATATATGTGTTAGTTACATTATTAAAATTAATATATTTATTAACTAAAAAGAATATGAGTGCCTATGATAGATATATTAGAAGATTATTGATGGGGTATGATCGTATTATTATTAATATTAAATCTGTTCCTGATATGAGAGATTATAATGTTATTGAAGTAGAGAGCTTCCAAGAATTAGTTGATGTTAGAGATAATACTAAAGAACCTATTAATTATCATGTAATTAAAGAACATGTAAAAAGTGAATTCTTTGTTATTAATGATGATAATTTATATATTTATGAAGTAGATGCTCAAACTTTAAATAAGGATGAAAGTAATGAATAAAAGAGGTAATGAAACTAAAAAAATAGATTTTTATGTAAGATGTGTTTCTATCTTTATTATATTTAGTATTTTCTTTCTTACTTTAGCTTATGCTTCTTCATCTAGTACTGGTAGAATAGAAAATATTTGGGCTTCTGTTAAACCTATTGGAGACGCTAGAATTACTGGTATTTTAGTTCAATCAGCTAATAATGGTGGTTTAAGTAACGCAGAAGATTATAATGTTAATAATATTTATGGAACACTTGCTTTACCTAATTCAAATTCAACAGTTACTTATAAAATTTCAGTAACTGTCTTTTTGGCGTCTGAGATGAAAATATCTGCTATTACTGGATTGGATTCACATTTGGATTATGAATTAACTGATTATCAATTAGGTTATCCTTTATGTAATACTAATCAGCAATGTAATTATGGAGCTACATCTGATTTTTACCTTACTATTAAATATAAAGATGGAGCGTATGATAGTAGTAATACTACTTATCCTTTTAATATTAATTTTGCTTTTGAAGAAGTTAATTATAAAGCTAGGATAGGTTCTGATTATTATGATACTTTACAACAAGCAGTTGATAATGTTCCTAAGGATAATACTAAAACTACTGTTACTCTTATAAAAAACTCTAGTGAATTGGTTACAGTAGCTGCTAATCAAAACATAGTATTTGATTTACAGAACAATGTTTTAAGTAATGATGGTACTAAGAATGTTTTAATTAATTATGGTATTGTTGAAATTAATAATGGTACTATTACTTCTGATACTTCTCAAGGTGCTATTAATAATGAATCATCTGGTAAAATGTTAGTTAGTGGTGGAAGAATAATAGCAACTGGTACTAGACAGGCTATTTATAATAATGGTGGAGATTTAGAGGTGACTGGTTCTGCATATTTATCTGCTTCTTCTAATCAAAGAGGTGCTTTACAAAATCTTGCTTCTGGTAATGTACTTATTACTGGTGGTACTATTATTTCTTCAGCTTATAGTGCTGTTGTAAATGTTGCTAATCTAACTATTGGAGTTAAAGATGGTAATCCTTCTCCTAATAGTCCTACTATTCAAGGTTATTTGAATGGAGTTAATAGTACAGTTGCTTTTAATTATTATGATGGTATTATAAAGGGAAAAAATGCTGCATTTAATAATGAATCACTTCTTAATGATATTGAAGTTGGCTGTGAGTTATTACATAAGAAAGAAGCTATTAATGGAGTTAATTATAATACTGTTCATCTAGCTGAAGTAGTTACAGTTACTTTTGATCCTAACGATGGCAATTGTGATGAGGCCTCAAGAGATTTAGAAAAAGGCTCAGAAATTGGTAATCTTCCTAGCCCAACTAGAACTGATCATGAATTTCTTGGCTGGTATGATGATCCAGATAATGGAGTGAAGTTTTCTGCAACAGATATTATAAATTCTGATGTTACTTTATATGCTCATTGGATTCATATTTCTCAAATAGTTACTGCTGAGATTAATGGTACTACATATAATACATTACAAAATGCTATTGCAGCTGTACCTAAAAATAATACTGTAACAACTGTTAAATTACTTAGAAATACTAGTGAAACAATTAGTATTGCTGCTAGACAAAATATTGTTTTTGATCTTCAAAACTATACTATTAGTAATAAAGGTGTTAATCCTGTAATTTCTAATAGGGGAACTTTAACTATTTCTAATGGTACTATTACATCTAATACTACTCAAGGAGCAGTTAATAATGAATCTGGTGGTATTTTGACTGTTAGTGGTGGAAGTATAATAGCAACTGGTACTAGACAAGCTATATATAATAATGGTGGAACTTTATATATAACTGGATCTGCTTATTTAACATCTAGTACTGGTGAACGTGGTACAGTACAAAATCTTGCTTCTGGTAAAATATATATTACAGGTGGAACCATAATATCTACAGGATTTAGTGGAGTTGTTAATACTGCAACTTTAACTATTGGTACTAAAGATGGTAATATTCTTACTAACACTCCAGTTATTCAAGGAGTTAATTATGGTATAGATAATTCAAGTGTTTTTAATTTCTATGATGGAATTATAAAGGGTAAAGATGATTCCATAAATGGAACTGTTGATGATTTGGAACAAAATGCTACTAGAATATATGGAACAGAAGTAATTAATGGGGATACTTATCAAACAGTATATTTACAATAAAACAGTCTTATGACTGTTTTTATTATTCTATGTTATAATAATCATAGGTGTATAAGTATGGATTATAATATTGAGAATATGGATTCTACTAATGCTTATTATTATGCCAAAGTTAGTGCTTTAGCTTGGAAAGAGTCTTATAAAGGTATTGTAGATGATGAATATTTATCTTTAATTAATAATGAATCTGAGATTATTAAAATGGAAAAAAGGCTAAATAGTCTATTAGATGATGGTTCTAGAAGATTCTTACTAAAGCATAATGATCATTATGTTGGCATTTTAAGAGTTAGAATTACTAAGTATGATAATTATAAGGAATATGGAGAACTAGGAGCATTGTATTTATTAGATAGTGTAAAAGGACTTGGATTCGGTAAGATTTTATTTAATAAAGCAATAGAAGAATTAAAAGATATGGGTTATAGTAAAATGATAATAGGGTGTCTTTCTAATAATCCTAGTAATGAGTTTTATAAACATATGGGTTCATCATTTATTGGCACTAATCCTATTACTTTACCTAATGGTCAATTATTAGAAGAAAATTTATATACATATGATTTTTAATAGAAAGGATTTATTATGATAGAGATTAAAAATGTAACAAAAAAGTATGGTAATAAGAAGGCAGTTGATAATGTATCTTTTGATGTAAAAGATGGAGATATATTTGCTTTTATTGGACATAATGGAGCAGGTAAGACTACTCTTATTAAATCAATTGTTGGTATTCATGATTTTGACGAAGGTGATATTTTAATAGATGGTATGTCTATTAAAGATAATCCTGTTGAATGTAAAAAGTTAATGGCATATGTGCCTGATAATCCGGAGACTTATGAACATATGAAAGCTATTGACTATATTAATTTTATATGTGATATGTATGAAATTGATAACGATACAAGAAAAGAAAAAATAGAGAAATATGCTAAAATGTTTGAGATGGAAGATAAGTTAAATGATACAATTGATAGTTATTCTCATGGTATGAAACAAAAAATTGTATTAATATCTGCTTTAGCTCATGATCCTAAATATTTAATTATGGATGAACCTTTTGTTGGTCTAGATCCAAAAGCTGTTTTTGATATTAAAGAGATTTTAAATGAAATGGTAAAAGAAGGTAAAGTTGTATTTTATTCTACACACATTCTTGATGTTGCTGAAAAACTATGTTCTAGAGTAGCTATTATTAAAAATGGTAAAGTTATTAAAAGTGGTAATATGAAAGATATTAAAGGAGATAAATCTTTAGAAAAAGTATTTATGGAGTTAGAGGATAAATAATGAAAAAGGTAGTTTCACTTGTAAAAGCTTGTATGACTAGTGATATGAGTATCTTCAAGATTAAATCAAAAAATAGTAAAAAGAATAAAGGTTTAGTTTTTATTGTTTCTTTTTGTTTCATGTTTGCAATCTGGTCATATGCTAATATGTTATTAGAAGGATTAGCTCCATTACATTTACAATATATTGCTTTATCTTTATTTATGTTTTTAATATCACTTTTAACTATTATTCAAGGAATTTATAAATCTGGATCTTTATTATTTAATTGTAAGGATGATCAATTATTGTTATCATTACCTATTAAAAGATCTACTGTTGTATTTGTTAGAATATTTAAGTTTTACGTTTTTGAATTAATATTTGATACATTATTTATGATTCCATTAGTAATTGCATATCTTAGATGGGCAGATTCTTTTAATTATTTATTCTTTATATCTAGTATATTAATGTTATTATTTATGCCTATTATTCCAATTATTATATCTTGTATTATTGGCGTAATATCTTCTAGTATTACTTCTAGATTTAAACATAAAAATCTTGCTAGTATTATTATTTCTATTATATTTTTGTTAGGAGTTTTCTATTATTCATACAGTCTAGATAATATTTTAGAAAACATATTTAAACATGCAAATAGTATTAATGAGATTATTACTAAAATTTATTATCCTTCTGGAGTATATGCTAATCTTGTTACTAATTTTAATATTAAAGATTTATTATTATATATAATTATTAATATAGTAATTACTGTTGCTTTTATATTTATATTGAATAAAATATACTTTAAAATAAATTCAAGGCTAAAGAAGGTCATTACTTCTAATAAAACTAATATAGGTAGTTTAAAAATAAAAACTAAATCAGTTATTAAATCTTTAATATCAAAAGAGGTAAAAACATTTTTTAACATTCCTGTATTTATTATTAATGCTGGATTTGGTTTAGTTTTATATATAATTGCAGTTTTATATTTTTGTATTAAGTTTGATAGTATGATTCCTATACTTACTGATAAAAATACTTTTAATATTTCTTTAAAATTGATTAATTCTAATCTTTCTATTATCATTTTTGGATTACTATCAGCTACTGCATATATGACTTCTATTACTAATTCTTTAATTAGTTTAGAAGGTAGAAATATAAATATTTTAAAGAGTTTACCTATAAGTACTAAAACTATTTTATTATCTAAAATTTTATCTGGTTTAGCACTTACTACTCCAGTGTTTGTTATAGGAAATATTATTTTATTTATAAGATTTAATATAAGTTTTATCGATGTGATCTTATTATTATCTTTATCTATCTTAATACCTTTAGTTTCTCATTTTGTTGGACTAATTCTTAATTTAAAATTTCCTAAATTAGATTTTGATAATCCTACTGAAGTAGTAAAGCAAAGCATGAGTTCATTTTTAGCTGTTATGATAGGAATGGTATTATTTGTTGTTTCTATTGTTTTAATTAGTAAAATAATTGGTAAGTATAATGCTTCTGTAATATTGTTTGTTTCTTGTATTATCTTTTTATGTATTGATTTTGGTTTATATATGTATTTGACTAAAGTTAGTGTTAAAGAATTTGATAAATTAACTGTTTAGAGGTATTTTATGAATGAAAGAATACTATTAGATTATATTGAGAAAAACAATATTGAGATTATTCTTCAATTAAAGAATTAATTATTGAGAAAGAATAGAATATGATATAATAAATATAGTGGAGGTGTTATTATATGGAAAATAAGAAATGTAATTGTTCTAAAGATTGTACTTGTGGATGCCAAGATGGTAAAGAGTGTACTTGTAATGATGAAAAATGTCAATGCGGGTGTCAAGATGGTAAAGAGTGCACTTGCGGAGATAATTGTCAATGTGGTTGCCATGATGGTAAAGAGTGTACTTGCGGTGATGACTGCAAATGTGGATGTCATAAAAAATAATAGGATATAGGTCCTATTTTTTAATGGAGGATTTATGATAGAGATACAAGAATTTTTAAAGAAATGTGGAGTATATTATCTAGCGACTATGGATGGTGATCAACCTAGAGTTAGACCTTTTGGTACTGCAGAAATATTTGATAATCATTTATATATTCAAACAGGTAAAAAGAAAGATGTCTTTAAACAAATAGAAAAGAATAATAAAGTAGAAATCTGTGGTTTTGTTGATGGTAAATGGATTAGAATTACTGGTAAATTAGTTTTAGATGATAGATTAGAAGCTAAAAAGAATATGTTAGATAAGAATCCTAATTTAAGAAGTATGTATGATGAGAATGATGATAATACTGCTGTATTATATTTTGAGTCAGGAGAAGCTGTTATATCATCATTTACTGAAGAACCAAAAGTTATAAATTTTTAGAGACTTATGTCTCTTTTTTTATATATAAAAGTGTTAGAATAGTATTTAAGATTTAAAGGAGTAATTATGACAAAAAGTGAATTAAGACATTATTATATTACTTTAAGAAATAGTATTACTAATAAAGATATTAAATCAGACATTATATGTAATAAAATAATTAAAGATTATGACTTTATCAATTCAAAAGTTATTGCTTTATATATGAATTTTAAATCTGAAGTTGATACTAGTAAGCTAATTAAATATTCTTTAGATAATAATAAAATAGTATTACTACCTATAGTTAATAATGATTCTATGGATTTTTATAGAGTTGATAATAGTACTAAATTTATAAAAAGTACTTTTAACATATATGAACCTATAAGTAGTGAATTATTTTTAGATAAAAACTTAATTGATATTATGATTGTTCCTGGAGTATGTTTTGATTTATCTAAAAATAGAATTGGCTTTGGTAGAGGGTATTATGATAAATATTTATTTAATACTAATATAAATACTATTGGTATTTGTTTTGATGAACAAATTACAGATAAAAATATTGATAATAATAATTATGATGTAAAAGTTAAAAGATTAATAAGTGATAAGAGAAGTTTATGATATAATTAGTTTAGAGAATGGAGCTTATAATTATGAATAATAAAACATATTATGAATTATCAAAAATGAGTAAAGAAGAAATATTTAACTTATTTAATACAAAAGAGAGTGGTCTTTCTAGTTCTGTTTCTTCTAAAAGACTTCAAGAATACGGGAAGAATATTCCTAGTGATACTAAGGAAAAAAGCGCTTTTTATTTTATTTTACAAAGTTTTAAAGATAAGTTTATTATCATTTTATTTGTATTAGCCTTAGTTAATTATTTTACGGGTGACTCTATAGGATCTTTTATTATAATAGGTATTTCTATTATTAGTGCTTTAATTAGGTTTGTACAAGATTATTCTACATATAGATTTAATTTAAAATTAAAAGAAAAGATTAAATTATTTACTGATGTTATTAGAGGAGATAAACAAATTGAAGTTAGACAAGAAAATGTTGTTTTAGGAGATATTATAACTCTTAGTGCAGGTAGTGTTGTACCAGCTGATTTATATTTATTTGATACAAAAGATTTGTTTGTAAATCAATCTTCTTTTACTGGAGAGAGTATTGCAGTTGAGAAAAAATGTAAGAATAATAAAGATTCTGAAGATGTATTAAGTATGAATAATATTTGTTTAATGGGATGTAATGTAATAAGTGGTAGTGGATTAGGTGTAGTTGTTAAAACTGGTATGGATACTTTTATAGGAGAGATGAGTAAAACTAAGTCTTCTAATAATAATGTTATTCTTACTCCATTTGAAGAAGGAATGAATAAGATAACTTCTTTATTAATTAAATATATGGTAGCTATATCTATATTAGTTTTTATTATTTATGGTTTTATTAGAAAAGATTTGAAAGAAGCTTTACTTTTTTCTTTATCTATTGCCGTTGGTATAACTCCTAGTATGTTACCTATGATAGTTAATGTTAATTTAACTAAAGGAAGTAAATCTTTAGCAAAAAAGAAAACTTTAGTTAAGAATATTTCTTCTATACAAAATTTAGGTTCTATGGATGTTTTATGTACTGATAAAACTGGTACTTTAACTGAAAATAAAATAATTTTACAAAAATATATTAATTTAAGTGGAGAAGATGATGATTATATTTTAAAATGTGCTTATTTAAATAGTTCCTTAAGTACTAGTTACAAGAATACTATAGATAAAGCTGTTATTGCTTATGGAAAATCTAAAAAGATAGATATAAGTGCTTATAAAAAAATAGATGAGATACCTTTTGATTATTCTAGAAAAAGAATGTCCATTGTTTTAGAAAATGATAATATGTATAGAGTTATAACTAAAGGAGCTTTAGAAGAAATATTAAAAGTATGTGATATGGCTCTTATAGATAATAATGAAATAAATATTAATGATAAAATTATTAAAGATGCGAAAAAATTAGAAAGTGAACTTGCTAGTAAGGGAATGCAAGTAATTGCTCTTGCTATAAAACCTGAATATGAAGGTATTGATAAATTTGATATTTCCGATGAAAATAATTTAACTTTAATTGGTTTAATTGCTTTTTTAGATCCTCCTAAAAAAGATGCTAAGCAAACTATATTAGGATTAGAAAAGCTAGGTATAACAACAAAAATACTTACTGGTGACAATAGTTTTGCTACTAGTACTATTTGTTCTTTAGTAGGATTGGATGATAAAATAATAACTGGTAGTGAAATTGAAAAAATAAGTGATTCTGAATTAAAAAAAATAGTTGAAGAATATAATGTTTATGCAAGGTTAAATCCTCTTCAAAAACAAAGAATAGTAGAAGTTTTAAAGGCTAATGGTCATTGTGTGGGATTTTTAGGTGATGGAGTAAATGATGCACCAGCTTTAAAAGAATCAGATGTTGGCATTAGTGTTGATACTGGTACTGATATTGCTAAAGAGTCTAGTGATATGATTATTCTAGAACAAAATTTAACTGTTATTCATGATGGAGTAATAGAAGGAAGAACTGTTTATGGAAATATAGTTAAGTATATGAAATTAGCATTAAGTCAGGATTTTGGTGATGTATTCAGTATAATGATTTCTTCTATTTGTTTACCATTTTTACCTTTACTTCCTATACAAATGTTGATACAAGATTTTATTGTAGAAATATCTCAAATTGGTATACCTTACGATAATGTTGACTCTGAATTTATATTAAAACCTAAGAAATGGGATACTAAAGATTTAAGTAAATTTATGAAAATATTTGGTATAATCTCTTCTATAACAGATGTTTGTGCCTTTATAATTTTTTGGTTTATTTTTAAATATAATAGTGTTGATAAACAAAGCTTTTTTCAAACTGCATGGTTTGTAGAATGTATTATTTCTGAAACTTTAATTATATTCTATTTAAGAACTAATAAGTTAAATTTATTAAAATCAAATCCTAGTAAGATTTTGATTGGATTAACATTATTAACTATTGGAGCTACCATTATAATTCCTATTTTATTAAGTAATATCCAAGGATTTAATTTTGTTGTTTTACCTATTAATTATTATATATATGTAATAGCATTAGCACTTATATATATGATTATAGTAAGGATAGTAAAGAGTATATATATTAAGAAATATAACTCATGGTTATAAAGAAGTAGAGGTGATTATATGTTTAATATAGATCCAGATGATATACCTGGAGCTAGACGACAGTTTCATATGGAAGGCTGTAAGGATTATATTAAATCTAATAAGATTGAATCCTTTACATATTCTTGCTGTGATTATTCTCTTCATTGTGAGAAAGTAAAAAATAATATTAGGATTGTTTGTAATGGTGGAGATCTAAGAAAAAGAGATGGTTCTGCCTTTAAATTAGATTTTGAAATTTCTGATGATCAAGTATTAGCTGATTTAAATAATATAATTATTAATAATAAATTATTTAAAGATAATGGTTATTACTTAGAAGTTAATGGCTTACCTAGTGGTTTAGGTGATTATTTGTATGTAATATTTGATTCAGGTGAAAAACTATATAAGTATTGTAATGAGTTTTGTGTAGTAGAGGAGAAGGTACAACAAAAATTATATGAATTTTTCCATAAGATAGCAGTTGATTATGGCTATGATTTTACTTCTATGGGATCTAATGTTACTCTTTATGATGATGCGACTGTTGACTTTTTACAAGGTACTTGGAAAGGTACACATTTTGGAGATTCTATTAAAGTGGTATTTCTTGATAATAGAGTTAAAATATACGTTAATAGAAAATTAACTGATGATGTTAACTATATTATAGTTAGAGGAGTAATTAAGCCTAACTTAGTGTATGATGAGGTGTTTGAAGCAAGAGATGAGAATGATTATATTAATTTTTCTGGAGTTTCTAGTATGAAGAAGAAAAATGATATTTTATTAACAGCTTATTTTACTGAAGGTACATATTCTACATGTGATTTATTAAAACAAAATGATGATGAATAATGTTATAATATTTTTAGGAGGTCTTTATGTATAAAAATGGTAGTATTTTAATTGGTAAAAATGATGAAAAGGAATTATCTATTTTATTAGATAAAGCTAATAGACATGGTTTAATTACTGGTGCTAGTGGTAGTGGTAAGACAATTACATTAAAAGTAATGGCAGAGTCATTTTCAGATGCAGGTGTTCCTGTTTTTTTGGCAGATGTAAAAGGTGATTTAGGAGCTACATGTCTTGCTGGTGAATCAAATGAGAGTTTAGTTAAGCGATTAAATAATTTAAAAATTGAGGACTTTGAATATAAAAATTTTCCTGTAAGATTTTGGGATATATTTGGACAATATGGTCATCCAATTCGTACTTCTATTGATTCAGTAGGCCCTGATATATTATCTATGATGTTAGGACTATCAGAAGCTCAAGAAGGTGTTTTAGCTATTGTTTTTAAAATTGCTAAAGATAATGATTGGAAATTAGATGATATTAAAGATTTAAGATTATTACTTCAATATGTAGGTGATAATAAAAATGATTTTATTACTAAATATGGGAATATTACTACTCAATCTGTTGGTGTTATTCAAAGATGTTTATTAACTTTAGAGAATCAAGGAGCAGATAAGTTCTTTGGACAACCTGAACTAGATATTAATGATTTTTTAGGAACTTTTTCAGATGGTAGAGGAATTATAAATATTCTTCATGCTGTTGAATTATTTAAGTCTCCAGATTTATATGCATCTTTCTTATTATGGTTACTTACTAATTTATTCAATAAGATGCCTGAAGTTGGTGATTTAGATAAACCTAAGATGGTATTCTTCTTTGATGAAGCTCATTTATTATTTAATGGAATGCCTGATTATAGATTGAAACAAATTGTTCAGGTAGTTAAACTTATTAGATCTCGTGGAATAGGATTATATTTTATTTCTCAGTCTCCAACAGATATCCCTAATGATGTTATTGCACAATTAGGTAATAGAGTTCAACATACTTTAAGAGCTTATACTCCTAGTGAACAAAAGACTGTTAGAGTAGCAGCTGATGCTTTTAGAGAGAATCCTTCATTTAATACTTTTGATGCAATTCTAACTTTGGGTACTGGTGAAGCTTTAGTTTCTTTCCAAAATGAAAAAGGTGAACCAGAAATTGTTGAAAAAGCAACTATTTTACCTCCACAAAGTAAAATGGGAGTAGTAGATGATATAACTAGAAATAAAGTAATTAACTCATCTATGATTGTAGGAAAGTATGAAGAAGCTCAAGAAAGAGATTCTGCTTTTGAAGAATTAGATAAATTAATAAAAGAAAAATTAGCTTCTGAAGAAGAAGCCCGCAAAAAGGTAGAAGAAGAAAAAGAAGCTGAAAAAGCCGCAAAACAAGCGGAGAAAGAGAAGAAGGAAGCAGAGAGAGCAGCAAAAGAGAAAAAACGCGAAGAAGAAAAAGCTAAAAAGAACGATCCTGTAAATAAATTGAAAACTAAAGCTACTAATAAAGTAGTTAATAAAGTTTTAGATAAAGCAATTAATAAAGGATTAAATGCAATATTCAAAAATGTTTTTAAATAAAAGTAGTTTTAACTACTTTTTTTTATTGTTTTATGATAGACTTAATAATAGAGGATGTGTGATACGATGGATAAAGTTGGCTTATTTTTAAATATAGTATGTATGGGATTTTTAATATTCTTATTGATTATTTATTTTTCTAAAAAGAATATGAATAATATGGATAATAAGGTTTATAGATATATATTAATTAGTGATTTTTTTATGATTCTATTTGAATTATTATTTATATTGGTATGTTATTTCTTTAAAGAAAATCTTTTCTTAATAGGTCTTATGAAAAGGATTTCATGGGCTTTCTTATTATTAATATTTGTATTTCTAGCTATATATGCAATAATAATAGCTACTGAGAAAAATGAAAAAATTGTAGATTTTGGTAAGAAGAATAAAAATACTATTATTACTTTTATTTGTTTCTTTATATTATTAGTTTTTATTCTTCAATTAGTGTTACCACTAGATTTTTATTATCGTGATGGTGGATATGTTTCATATTTAGATGGTATTGGTTCTAATGGTTTAACTTTGGGATTAGTTGGTTTACTTTTATTAATTGCTCTTCCTATTATTTTTAAAAATTGGAAGATAGTTGATAAGAAAAGATTTTCTCCAATTATTATTACTTCTGTATTAGAGGTAATTACTTTGATTGTTAATTCAATTGATCTAAGTTTATGTCTTGCTTCTTTTTCATTAACAATGACTTGTTATCTTATGTATTTTACTATTGAGAATCCAGATATTAAAATGATTGCTAGACTAGAACTTGCTAAGAATCAAGCTGAAAAGTCTAATAAGGCTAAAAGTGATTTCTTATCTTCTATGTCACATGAGATAAGGACTCCATTAAATGCTATTGTTGGTTTATCTCAAATGATTTCTGAAGGTGACAATATTGAGGCTATGAGAAATGATTCTAAAGATATTTTATTAGCTTCTCAAAACTTATTAGAAATTGTTAATGGTGTTTTGGATATGAATAAGCTAGAATCTCATGAAATGGAAATTGTTGAAGAAAGATATGATATTTATAATATATTTGATGAAGTATTAAAATTAACAAATGTCAGGATAGGAGAAAAAGATCTAGAAGTTAGAACTCATTTTTCTGAAAATATTCCTCATGAATTATATGGTGATAAAGAAAAAATTAAACAGATTCTTCTTAATTTATTATCTAATGCAGTTAAATATACTGATAAAGGTATAGTTGATTTTATAGTTGATTCTACTATTAATAAAGATATTTGTAGACTAAAGATTACAGTTAAAGATACTGGTAGAGGAATGACTGAAGAATTCAAAAGCAATTTATTTAATAAATTTACAAGATTAGAAAGTGATAAAGATTCTGATATATCTGGTACTGGTTTGGGTTTAGCTATTACTAAGTCTTTAGTTGAATTATTTGATGGTACTATTAATGTTGAATCTGTATTAGGGGTTGGTTCTACCTTTACAGTTGAATTAAATCAAAAGGTTTTAAGAATGTATGCTTCTAATAATAGTGAAGGTTCTGAAGAAGAAAAGAAAGATACTACTGAAGTATCTATTAAAGAAGATAAAGTAGAAACTACTACAGAAGTTCCTATTAATGAAGCAAAAGTAGAAACTAGTATCGATGAATCTAAAGAACAAAAAGTAGAGGAGACTTCTAGTACTTCGAAAGAAGAAGTACATGAGATAAAAGAAGACTTATCTAATACTCAAGATTTAGGTAATAAAGTAGTTGAGTCAATTCTTTCTGATGTTAATGTTATTGATAATCAAAACACTTTAGTTAATAAGGTTCTTAATAATGATGATGCTGATGATAAAGGTAATGTATTATTAGTAGTTGATGATAATAATGTTAATTTAAAGGTTGCTTCTAGAATGCTAAAAGAGTTTAATTTTGAAATTGAAACTGCTCATAGTGGATTTGAATGTCTTGAGAAAGTAAAAAATAATAAGTATAATCTTATATTTATGGATATAATGATGCCTCAAATGAATGGTGTAGAAACTATGCAAAAGTTAAAGTCAATGGATGGATGGAATACTCCTATTATTGCTTTAACAGCTGACTCTATGGATGGTTCTCGTGAAAAATATCTAGCTGCTGGATTTGATGAATATGTTTCTAAACCAATAATAAAACAAATATTACAAGAAACTTTAAATAAATATGTAGATGTTGATGATATAAGTTTTGTAGATAATAATAAATAAAATCAAATTATAATAATTTGATTTTTTTATTAACAAAATAAATTTTTAATGATAAAATTATTTTGTATAATAATTATAATAAGGTGGTTGTCTATGGATGTTGTTAGCTTGACTTTAAATTTAGTATGTATGGGATTTTTAATATTCCTAATTATTTTGTATGCTTCTAAGAAGAAAATGCAAAATATGGATAATATGATATATAGATATATTTTGTTATGTACATTTGGAGTTATTTTTTTTGAAATTGCCTATGTTCTAAGTGCCTATTTCTTTTTAAATAATCTATATATTGTAGGATTAGCTAAAAGAGCAAACTTTTATTGTATTAATCTTTTCTTTGTATCTTTGGGATACTATGCATCTTTACTTGCTATTGAGAAGAATGAAAAAGCTTTAAACTTTTATAATAATAAGAAAGACTTTATTTTTAAATTATTATTAGTATTGATATTTGTTATAGGAATATTAGAGTTTACTTTACCAATTGAATATGTCTTTAATGATAATGGTTTTATTTATTATATTGGTGGTTTAGCTTGTAATCCTCTAGCTGGTGGAGTAGCTGCTTTACTTATTTTATATTTATTTCCTTTTTTATTTATTACTTGGAAATCTATTGATAAAAGAAAAATTTCACCTTTAGGTATTGTATTTGTTTTAGAAGTAATTACATTGATAGTTAATATGATGCTTCCGTCTTTATGCCTTGCTTCTTTTTCACTTACAATGACTGCTTATTTGATGTTCTTTACAATTGAAAATCCGGACTTAAAGATGATAGCTAAACTTGAGCTTGCTAAGAATGCAGCTGAAAAAGCTAATAATGCTAAGAGTGATTTCTTATCTTCTATGTCTCATGAGATTAGAACTCCATTAAATGCTATTGTTGGTTTATCTCAAATGATTAAAGATACTGACGATTTACAAGAAATACATGATGATACTGATGATATTTTGATTGCTTCTCAAAATTTATTAGAAATAGTTAATGGTATATTAGATATTAGTAAATTAGAGGCTAATAAAATGGATATTATTGAAGTTGACTATAATCCTAATGATATATTTGTAGAACTTAATAAACTAATGAAAGTAAGAATAGGAGAAAAGCCTATTGAGTTACGTTTTAATATAGATGAAAATATCCCTGTAAATTTATATGGAGATAGAGAAAAAATTAAACAAATTATTACTAATTTACTTACTAATGCGATTAAATATACGGATAAAGGATTTGTTGATTTTAATGTATCTTCTAGTGTTGATAAAGGTATATGTAATTTAGAAATTTCTGTTAGAGATACTGGTAGAGGTATGAAGGAAGAAATGTTACCTAATTTATTTACTAAATTTAATAGATTGGAAGAAGATAAGGATACAGATATTGAAGGTACTGGATTAGGTCTTGCTATAACAAAATCTTTAGTGGATTTATTAGATGGATCTATTAAGGTTGAATCAACTTATGGTGTAGGTTCTACTTTTACAGTTAATGTTCCTCAAAAAGTAAAAGAAGCAGTTTCTGAATCTAATATGGATAATATTGAGATAAAAATAGAAGAGGCTACTTCAACAGATAATACTCAACCAAATGAGGTAGAAACACCTAAAGATGATGTTAAAGTTGATAATAAGG
>AUXO017144378.1_pt1 | contig 19257 bp, 10 predicted proteins | sample 768731 | NCBI WGS metagenome assembly AUXO01 (sample SAMN02715735, study PRJNA202380) | gut metagenome | biome: sheep rumen | host: Ovis aries | place: New Zealand: Palmerston North
TTAGCAACAACATCATGGAAATAACCAAATTCTATGTTTTCATTTTTTAATGTTTCAAAGAAAGGATTAAGTAAACCTAATGAATGAATTCCGTTATCGGTAACAATTAAGGGTTTATTTAATCCATTTTCTTTTAACAAATTAGGGATTTTATTTAATGAATTTTCTCCTTCAATAATTTTTGGTTCTTTAATACCTAAAAAATATGAGGCAAGTCTCATTATAAATTGAAATATTCTATATAGTGGGGTTCTTATCATAACTTAATTATAGAAAAATGGACATTAATGTCCATTATTCTTTCTTTTTATTTTTCTTATCGAGTTCTTTAATCTCTTTACGATATTTTTCCATTTCTTCAGAGTTAGCTAAGATCCAGTGACCTGGGACAATTTCTTGAAGAGTTGGTTTTTCTTTAGAATAATCATGTTCCTTACGAGGATCATAAATAATTCTTTGTCTTGTTTTTTCAGTTAATGGATCCGGTTTAGGAATTGCAGACAATAATGCCTTAGCATATGGGTGAAGAGGATGTTTAAATAATTCTTCACTTGTGGCAAGTTCAACCATTTCACCAAAATACATGACAGCGATTCTATCGCAGAAATATTTAACAACTGAAAGGTCGTGAGCAATAAACATAATTGTTAAGCCCATTTCTTCTTTCAAATCATTTAATAAATTAATGATTTGCGCTCTAATAGAAACATCAAGAGCGGAAATAGGTTCGTCACAAATTAAGAAACTTGGATTCATGACTAAAGCACGAGCAATACCAATTCTTTGTCGTTGTCCACCACTAAATTCGTGAGGATAACGAGATGCGAATTCTGGAATTAAACCAACTTTAGTTAAAACTTCAGCGACTTTTTTAGAATTTGCGAATTTATTATGTTGTCCTTGAATATGTAAACCTTCTTGAATGATGTCTTCAACTGTCATTCTTGGGTCTAAAGAATCAACTGGGTCTTGGAAGATCATTTGCATTTTGCTCATGAGCTTCTTATCAACATGTTTATTATCGTAGTTGATTTGCTTAATAATTTCTTTTTGTTCTTCTTTTGTTTTACGAATTTTTTCACGTTGAGCGGCGATTTTTTCGTCATATTTTGCGGAAATTTCCGCTTTTTTCTTAGTTAATTCTTCACTTTCAGGTAATTTTTCAACTTTTGATTTAGCGTCTTTAATTTCTAATCTAATAGAAGCAATCTTTTCATCAATCGCTTTTAATTCATCATTATATTTAGTTTTAGCTTCTTTTTTACGAAGTGCTCTTTCTTCAAAATCATCGATGCCATTAATTCCCATCATTGTAGATTCAAAACCAGTTTTGAGTAAAGTTTTAGAATCTAAAGCATTTTCTAGGTCTTTTTCTAATTTTTTAAATTTATCTGCATCTTTTTCGGGAATTGAAGCATAGTAAAGTTCAGCACTTTTTTGAAGCTTATAATCACGAATGTTTCTATTTCCTTTAATTTTTGACCATTTAATTTCTTTTTCGTTCCATCTTTTACCTGCGGAGATACGATAACCTTCAAAGTAAATAGAACCAGATGTAATGTTATATAAACGGATCATTGAACGACCTGTTGTGGTCTTACCACAACCAGATTCACCAACAACACCAAAACATTCACCTTTTTTAATATCAAAGGAAACGTCATGAACTGCTTTTGTGGTTAAGGAGTTTGCACCATGTCCAAACTTAAAGAATTGCTTTAAGTGGCGAACTGAAACTTCAATATTATTATCGACAAGTTCTTGTCTATAACTTACTGTGCGTTTAGCCATTTGCCTTCACTCCTTTCCTTGCTTTTAAAGAGTTTGCAATACGAGTTTTAACGATTTTTGGCATTTCAACTTTTGGAGCACGTGGATCAAGTAACCATGTTGCTGCATAGTGAGTGTCGCTAACTTTAAAGAATGGAGGTTCCTTCTTAAAGTCAATTTCCATCGCATATTTACTACGTAAAGCAAATGCATCACCCTTAGGTGGATAAATCATATTTGGAGGTGTTCCAGGAATTGCTTCTAACTTTTCGTTTGAGTCAACATCTGGAATAGAAGAAAGTAAAGCCCATGTATAAGGGTGCTTTGGATCATAGAATATTTCTTCTTCGGTACCATATTCAACAATCTTACCTGCATACATAACCGCGACTCTATCTGCCATGTTAGCAACAACGCCTAAGTCGTGAGTAATGAAAATACATGATAATTCTCTTTCTTTCTTTAAATTATTGATAAGCTCAAGAATTTGAGCTTGAATTGTAACGTCAAGAGCGGTAGTAGGTTCATCGCAGATAAGAATATCTGGGTTAGCTGTTAATGCTATAGCAATAACAATTCTTTGTCTCATACCACCAGAAAATTCAAATGGATATTGACGGAATCTTTTTTCTGGATCTTTGATACCAACTTCTTCCATAATCTTTAAAGCACGAGCTTTTGCTTCTTGCTTTGTAATCTTAATGGATGAAACGTATTTAAATCTTGCGTCCTTAAATTCTTTCTTAAATCTACGTAACGAGAATTTACGTTTATTACCATCAGCGTCTTTATTTTGAAGAATTTTCTTAAGTTCTGCATGATAATCAGCACGTTTTTCTTTCTTAAATTCTCTAACTTTGCCTTTTGCAACTTTAGATTTTGCTTTAAAGATTTTTCTATTTTCTTCAATAACAGGTTTAAATTCTTCTTTTAACTTGGCTTTTTCTTCTTTTGCTTTCGCCTTTAATTCTTTTATTTGTTTATCAAAATGTTCAGTTAATTCAGCAATTTTAACTTTTGATTCTTCAACTAAGCGCGGTTTATCAGCTTTAATTACTGCTAATTTAGAGCTGTATTCAGCTAATGCCTTTTCAGTACGTGTTTTTTGTTCTTCTTTAGCTTTTTCTAAAATTTCTGTACGTTTGGCTTCGTCAGTAATCTTTGAAGCTTCCAATTTTTTGGTGTTAAATTCATCATCAATTGTGAATTTTTCAGCGCCAAACTCACGTTTAAGGGTAAAGCTTCTACCTTGAATTTCGTTTATAACATGGTTCTTTGATTGAGCAATTTGTTTTTTCTTTTCCGATTTTAAGAAACGAATATTTTCGCTATATTTTGCCAAACCAGTTCTAAGTTCTGTTTGAGCATTTTTGTATGCGACAAGTTCATCAGAAACTAAATCGTTATACATTTTTTTAGTTCTGGAACCATTAATAAGCATAGCTTCGGTAATTTGTTTACCAATTCTCATGATAGGGTTAAGGGATGAAAGTGGGTCTTGGAAAATCATTCCAATTTTGTGGCCTCTAATACGATGGAATTCGTCTTCAGAAACTTTGGTTAAGTCTTCACCTTCATACATAATTGATCCATTAACGATTCGACCATTTGAGCTTAAAATACCCATGATTGCTTTATTTGTAACGGATTTTCCTGAACCGGATTCACCGACAATACAAAGAGTCTCACCTTTGTATAGGTCAAAGCTAACACCACGTACAGCTTGTACGTAACCATGGTCTGTGGAGAAGTTAATTTTAAGGTCTCTGACACTTAAAACAGGAGTTTTCTTTTGAATCATAATTACTCACCTTCTCCTTTCAAACTTGGGTTTACCGCATCTCTTAAGCCGTTGCCGAACAAGTTAAACGAAATCATAAGAAGCGCAATAATAACAGCAGGGAAAATTAACAAATACGGGTGGTTTGTTAACTCAATCTGGTTATCAGAAAGTATGACACCTAAAGAGGCTAAGTTTTGGAATCCTAAGCCTAAATAGGAAATTGTAGCTTCGCTAAAGATAATTGATGGGACCATTAAGACTGCTGAAGTAATAATTGTACCCATAGCATTTGGAAGGATGTGTTTTGAAATGAGTCTAGCGTGAGATGCACCTAAAGTGCGCGATGCTAAAACGTATTCTCGACCCCTAAACCTATAGAACTGAGTACGCGTTGTCGCCGCCGTTCCTATCCATCCCGTTAGACATAACGCCAAAGCAAACGTAAAGAACGTGCTACCTAGGTGAATAATTGTAAGTGTCATAACAACAATCCATGGAACACCTGCCAAAATATCAGTAAATCTTTCCATGATTAAGTCGACGTTACCACCAAAATAACCGGCAATTGAGCCCCATAATAAGCCAAATAAGAAACAAATTGCAGATGTAGCAATTCCGAGTAACAGAGAAGTTCTTAGGCCTTCAAAGACATAAACAAACATATCTTTACCACTCTTATCGGTTCCAAGTAAGAAACGTGGCATTGATGATAAGAAATATGGATCAATCTTATAACGGTAAACTTGTACATCAATGTATTCAACAGAACCATAATCACTTAAGACAAAGTCTTTTGCTTTAATATCTCCAACTAAAGGACATTTGCCCTTATCTAAAATCTTGAATTCAAAAACATTTGGATCAATTTTCCATTCTCCAGGTGAAACTTCTACAGGATCGTCCCCACTATAAGAAACGATTCCGTTTGTAGCCATATTTTCTAATTCAGTCATTGATAATTGATATTTAACTTTACCCAAAACAGCCTCATAAGTGTCATAAGTAAATGAACACATAACAGCTTTTACTAAGTAACATGTCGCTTTTGTGTATTTTGCTGCATTATTAGTTTGAGAAGTAATCCATGAACCATTAAATTCGTTTGTACGAACAAAGATACCATTACCACTACTAAATGAGTAGCTTCTGAATCTTGCTTTTTCGTTTGGATATGTCGAATGAGATTTAAGTTCGAGTGATTTAATTAAAGTACAACTATTTTTCTTGTTGTTAGCGTTTTTAACTCTCATTTCGATTTGAATATCACTCACGTAATATTCTTCATCAGAATACTTGCTATCGTAATCTGTTTTAAATTTTTCAGTAATATTAACTGGTTCTTCACTAATTCCAATATTATGGACTTTTTTATAATCGGTTATTTGAACTTCGCTACGTACTAAATTTTTATCATAGTAAACTAAATATAATGCAGATTCAGCATCTACATATCCTTTAGGATATTCTTTTATTGTTTCGTCAGTCTTTTTAAGAGCGTTTTGATCTAATGAAACAAAGTTAACGACTTCAAGTTTTTCTTTGAAAGCAAAAAGTTTTTGTTCTTTTTCAACAACTTCAATTGTAAAAGTCTTTGTCTTATTTTTATAATGAGCTGTGCCAGTAATGTTTCCGGTTTCATCTGTTTCTAAGTCAATAGAATCAACAGGAAGTTTTTCTGAATAAATAATATCATCATCAAGATCAGGATCATGATATTTAACAGTCACAGAGAAGTCTAAAATGTCCACTTCCGCATATTGCTCAATTTTAGTAGGTCTATAAACTTCAACAATTTCAATAACGTTTGCTCTAACAACTGCGTTGTCAGGAAGTGGGTCTTTTGATGGATTAATAAGTTGAGCAACATTTAGTTTTGTTGTATAAGCAACATAAGGAACTTTATCTGAACTTGGGATGTTGTTATAGTAACCAAGTTGAAAATATCCACCGTGAGCATATTCATTTGAACCTTCAATATATTGAACATCTCCAATTTTTAAATCAGAAATTGCGCTTGGATTGAAGAGTTCTGTATCAGGTCCCCATTGGTTTTTTGGTTTTGAAGTGTCAACAATAATGTTTTCCATTTTCTTTGTTCCGTCCCAGAAACCTGTTCCGGCATCAAAAAGTTTTGGCTCTAAATAATAAAGCTCTGGATGAACTAAAGAAGTATCGTGAATATCTTGGAAGTTTTTGTCACCAATTTTATAAATAGTCGGAACAATTAGTGACATTAAAACTAAAATACCAAGAATAAATGTGGCGACAACACTAGATTTATTTTTACGGAATCTTTTAATACAGTCTTTTAGGAATGTGGTTGGTTTTGTTTCGAATTTTTGGTCATGAATCTTAGCATCAACTTGGACAAGCTTAAAATCATCCTTAGAGATGCTTGGATCTTGGCATTCTTTAGGGAGGTTTACTAATTCGAACTCATCTTTTTTAGTAGTTTTTTTCATACTATGCGTTCTTTTCCCCCATTCTAATTCGAGGATCAATAAATCCATATGAAAGGTCTAAAACGATACCTGCGAGTAAACCAACAATTGTGAAAATCGCCATATCAACAAGTAAAACGTTGTAGTCTGGGTTTGATTGATTAAGTGCTCTAATATAAATATTTCCAATACCAGGAATATCGTAAATAGATTCTAGAATCATGCTTCCTGAGAAAACGCCAATAAATTCCGCCAAAATAGATGGCAAGATTGGAACGAATGCATTTCTTAAAGCATGACGTGTGATTGCTTGGTTCTTTGTTAAACCTTTTGTTCTCGCTAAAAGTAAGTACTCGGAAGACATAACTTCACAAAGTTCAGCACGAACAAAACGTGTATATCCACAAACAGAACCAAAACTTAAGGCCATTACTGGAATGATAAATCCGGCCATTTTAGTACCTATATCAGCGTCCTCAGTCGGCCACATCGTTGGCAAATTCCCCTTAAATGCTAAGAAATAAACAAGGAAGATGATAACAACGAATGAAGGGATAGATATAAATATCATGACAACTGTTGAAATTGTGTGATCAATCCATGTATTTTTCTTTAAACCAGCAAGAATACCTAAAAGAATTCCTAAAGGAACAGAAATAAATACTGCAATAATATTGACTGAGAAAGAAACTGGTAATCTTTCAAAAATAATACGAATAGCACTAGATTTAGGTTCAATAACAGTTGATGTACCCCAATCCCATTTCGTAAAGATGTTTTTAATCCATGCAAAATATTGATCAATAATAGGTTTTGTATAGAAATAGTGCTTAACTGGGTGATTGAATTCATCCATCGTTGTAAATGATTCAAGCAACTTTCCAAGTTCAGGGGTCGGTTTTTTCATTTCGACAACGTAGCCTAAATCAACTTGCTCTAAATAGAAAGCATAACGAACAGATTCAGTTGGCGAAACAACACCAGTTGGAGGTAGTGATTTAACTAAAAAGAATGTCAGCGTCAAAATAATAAAAGCAGTAAGAAACGCTAACAAGATTCTTTTAATCGAATACTTTAACATAAATAAATATTTAAAAACCTCAGTTTTTTTAATGTGTTTCGCAAAACACGCATTATATTATATATAACTTGCATATCTTAATCAATAATCTTTTTTTATAATATAAAAAAGGCAACCATTACGGTCGCCTTAGTTATATAAGCTTTGCTTATAAATTATAAATCATACAATGAATCGACTAATGTAAAGCCATTATTTGAAGGGTCTTGATATTTATATTCTTCAAAATCGCTGTCATATTTTTGGCTTCTATTAAGTTCCCTTCTCCAGTTCTTTCCATCATTAAGTTTGTAATACATCCTATAGGAAAGATTCATACCTAATGTTTTTCCAGCGGAATTGAAGAGCTCTTCATCCATAGCGATATCATAAGACGTTTCGGCTGGGATGTCGAAATAATTAAGTTCATCATCAGCTTCAACAACATAACCACTGTCACTTGCGCTCATGGAGAAGTATACAGATTTATTGTCAACTGAATAAAACTTAACACCGCTTTCGCTTGCCATTTCTTCAAATAAATCTTTGCCGGAGTAATTTTTCATTAAATTATCGATAATTTCTTCACCAGAAACGAAGAAAGAATTAGTTACATCTCTGATGATATCATCTGGAGTATTATAGTTAGCAGTGTTAATATCGAAGTAATTCTTTACTGTTGGAGTGATGTGAATAAGTCTTGTTGCAAGACCATAGTTAATAGGATAAAAAATCCATTTTCCTTCCTTCACTTCAGGATCACCATGTTGAGTTTTAACATACACTGATGGACCTTCAACAAAGAAGTAACCGGTCTTTGAATTGTAACCCATTGCTTCGTAATCTTGCGTACCGTGATCAAGTACATCTTCACAATAATAAAGCTCTTCAGAATATTCATAGCGCAAAACCTTTGTAGGCGCTTCATATCCCTCATCTTCATAAACTGATGAGATATAATTTAAAGCTGTTGCGCATCCAGTCGATGAAGATTTTTTAGAAACGACTACTCTAACAGAGTTTGAGAAAACCTTGTCTTTAGATGTTACAACTATATCACAAACACCTTGTGAAACAGCTTTAACGTTTCCTTTTTTATCAACTGTAGCAACTTTAGTATTACTTGAAGTAAATGTAACGCTTGAAGAAGCATAGGAAACAGGATAAGCCCTTAAATCAACGGCTTTCTTGTCTCCTACTTGCATATTCATCATTACGCTTTTTAAAGCCAGATAATCGTAATCACGATAGCCTAAACCAGCGAAATCGAATTCTTCAACATTTGATGCGCCACAAGAAGTTAGGGCAAGAGTGGCAATTGCACCAGTAAGAAGAGTAACAAATCTTTTTTTCATTTTTGTGCCCTCCTTATTTTTAATTATCTGAGTTCTTAACTTCTGCGTAGTTAATAGATGGAGCACCACCATTAATTACTAATTCGTAGTAAAGTTCCCAACAGAATAATCCTTTTTCTCCAAGTTTTGATAAAACAAATGGATTATTTTGCCATTTCTTATCGCCTGTATATGTTTCTGTCCAGTTATTTGCAGTTTTAATTGCTTCATTTACAATCTGAGCAGTTTCAGAAGATACCTCGACAACAATCTTTTTGTCATTTGGATTAGATTTATCATAATAAATCTTGGTGCCGCTATCTTTTGTATTTTCAGCAAGAGTTACGTTACCATAGCCATAAACATAGCAATCTAATCTATTTACATCAAATGTTGCTGTTTGACCTGCCTTATCATACTCAGCAAAATCAACAGGAAGTTCCATTCTAAAGCCTTGATAAAGAGCTTTTTCGCTATCAATGATTGGAAGATCTCCACCACCTAAAGCAGTAGGAAGATTTGCTGTACATGATCTAACAGGTTTGATCTTTTGACCATTTTCAACAATACCACCATGATCGGCGACTTCCCAAAGAGCATCGAATGACCACTTTTGTCCTTTATAAATAATAGGATTCTTTGGATCAATCTTAGATGTATCAGGACCCCAGTTAAGAGTAAATCCGGATGAGTTATCGCTTTTTAAAACCTCTAAGAAGTTTAATGGATTATATGTATTACCAGAAATAGCACCAAAGCCAAGATCAAAACGACCTTGCATCATATAAACATTATAAACGTCTTCCCAGTTTGTAACATTGCCTTGTTCAACTGTTAATTTAACTCTACCACCACAAACTGCATCATTGTTAAATGCACTTTCGAAATAGTACTTAATATCGTTACCATATTCTTTTTTATCAGTTTGATACATCCACATAATGTGAATTGAAATAGGTGTTGGTTTTTCTTTTGTGCCTAATGGCAATTTACCATCAGCATTAAGTTGTTTTACAGCGTTTCTAAAGCAATCAATTGCTTTATCTTTGTTATAACCATAGTTTTCAGCATAACCTTTGACAGCCTCTTTGTGTGCATCGGTCTCGTTATATGAAGAACCACCTTCTGAGTTTCTCATTTGATATGCATCAGAGAAATAGTTAACAGATGGAGAAACACCACGCTTGTCAGCGAATGCTTTTCTATCAATTGAGTAGAATAAACCATCCAAGAAATCTTGGTTAGACATCCAATCTTTACATTTCCATCTAGCTTGTGCTTTGCCAGTTTTCCAGAAAAGTTTATCCCATTCAGTTTGTGTACAGGAATTAACATTCAATTTGAATGTTGAATCACCTTTAGTAGCAAGGGCTTTACCTTTTTCTGTTTTAATTTGGCTTGTTGGAACGCCAGCAGAGTCAAGATTTCCTTCTTTGAATTGTTTCCAGTTCTTTTCAGTATCGGTATCAGTTTGAATTCTCTTAAAGTAAATACCGTTAATTTTGTATCTACCTTCATCTACTTCATACCATTTTACATGGCTATTACCGCTGCCAGTGGTCTTATTATTAGTAGTAAATACGATTTCTCTTTCTTTAGTCCATTTTGTTAAGGTGTAAGGGCCTAAACAAATTGTGTTATTAAGTATTTCGTTATGTTCGCCATTGTTAAATGTACCATAAATCTCGGCAGATTTATTCATTGTTCCATCTTTTGGGGAAGTACCCTTTACAGCACTAATAGCATCTGGACCAACAAAGAATGCTTCCGGAAGAGGTGAAACTAAATTGCTTGAAAGAGTATATTTTGCAGTAAATGCGTCAATTGGGTTAATTAATTCAATATCAATATATGGTTGAGCACCATCTTTATCTGCTCCAGTAGATAAGCCTAGTTTCCCAGTACTTATATAATTTTTCCATTTAGCATTGATTTTAGTAGTATCTGTAATACTCTTAGTCTCATTAAAATAACGTTGTGCGCCTTTAATTCCATAAGAAGTATCATTGGCCATTTCGGTACCACGGATTAAATTATTTGATCCGGTAAGAAGTAATTTATAAGGGAATAAATAGTCTTCAATTGTTACACCTCTATTATTCCAACTATCATCAATTACGCCGTCTAAAGTTCTGTCAGCTTGTGGTTTAAATTTAGTAAATTTTAATCCCTTAGCAAAAGTCGCATCGGTTTTAACGTAAATTCTCCACTTACGATAAAGCTTAGCTTTATTTGGTTTTTCAATTGGAATTGGATCAACATTATCAGTTAAAGTTGTCTCATTTTCACCTGTTGGAACACCGTTTGCATCTAGTATTGGCTTATAAACTTTATCCATAGCAAGCGATGGCATCCATTCATAGTCATCTTTTGTTTCATTAAGTTTTGTGCCCCAGTATGAAGCTGAAATGTAGCTTGCAAGATCACTAACTTGTGAACCAGTTGCACTATACATGTTGATTTTTAATGAGTCTTGGCTAAAAGATGTGTGGTAAAAGCTTGGATACTTAATTCCTGTATCTGTTCCAGGAAGAGTTCCATTTAATTCACCATCAGATAAAACACCGAAGCCAAAACCTTGGATGTATTTATGTGGTTGAGGTGCTTCTGGATTTGTATCTGGAGCAGTTGGAATTACAACACGATCAGCATATTTAACATAACCACCATTATCAAATAAAGTGATTCCTGTTAAATGTGAATCCATTGCGTATTTCTCAAGTTTGCCTAAAATTTCAGCACGAGTTTTAAGATCAGTGGCACTTGTACCGCCTGAAAAGTTAAAACCACCAGAAGCATTTGTAGCTTTTTTAGAAACAACGATTTCTTTCTTTAAATAACGTTTCTTATTGGATTTCTTTTCAGTGACCAAGAAATTAACTCTACCTTCGCTCACTGGTGTAACGGATCCATTTGCATCAACTTTTGCAACTGCGGAGTTGGTTGACTTATAAGTAAAGCTACGATCTTTATTGTCTTCACCGTTGTCATAGACAACAATTTGTTGTTTTTTGCCAATCTCAACAACTGAAGCTCCACTTTGAAGAGCTACAGAGAAAGAGTAGCCAATTTTAGATTTTTCATCCTTGTTGAATAAATCACAACCAGTCATGGTAACTGTACCAAGAGCAGTTAATGAGAGAATGAATAATTTTTTTGCATTTTTCATTTTATTTTCCTCCTTTATTTTCTAAAGAGTGAGGCAAACCATTCACCTATTCTTCTAAAGAAGTCAGCGATGGCAGCGAAGAAGCCTCGTTTGCCGGAGCCAGTTCCTTCCGCAGTTGAACCTGAACCTCCAACAGAGATTTTTACTCCGTATTTTGGAGTGTATTTATGTTCTACACCATTTTCATCAACTTCAATGAACCTTACTTTTCCATTTTCATACTTGAAGTCGTGATTAATAGTGAATTCGCTTCCTTGTGCAATTACGAAATTAGATAAACTATTTCCGAAATGGCAAATTGCTGTTGTTTCACCCCTAGCATAGTCAATGACTTTAATTAGGAGTCTACTATCTGATAAAGAGGTTTTCTTCGAGCTTGCAAGAGCAGATTCTAAGATAGACTTGTCTACTTCTGAGTAGAACACCTTATTTTCTTTATCATACATAACATCAACTTGTACTGAGCCGATAATTGCATAAGAGACTTTTGCATCTTTATAAGTTACGCGAACTTTGTCTTTACCATTATCTCTAAACTCAGTAATTGACTTAATAACTGGAGTATCAGAGTCAATGTGTAGTGTATATGCTTTAGAAACCCAGCTACTAGTTCCAGCTAATTGATAGTTGAATTTAAGTTCATATTCGCCACTTGCGAATGCTTTTCTTGTAGTAACATCATATAAAGGAACTAATGCCCACGCTCTATGCGACACGTAACCTGCGCCCAGATATGAGCCATCAACATGTGATTTATAAAGAGCATATTTGCCAGCTGTTGCACCAAACAATGAGTCTTCTAGAGCAGAGCGGTAAACCTCTTTACCAGTTTTCTTATTTGTGATTGTAAAGAAGTTATCTTTTACTGATCTATAAACGAATTGTTGAATTATAAGAGTATTAGATTTTTGTGGATTACCTAAGTAAATGTTTTTACCAGGATCTTTAACTCCTTCATCAGAGAATGGGTAAGGTCTTGTTCCAACCTCATAGAATCCAGAGAAATCTTTGAAACTAATATCATTTGTTAATACTTTGTTAGTATTAAGCTGGTCAATGGTTTTAGAATAGCCTGCAACCATGAGTGATCCCATATCAGCCATATCTTTGCCAAGAAGTGATTTAGCAACGTCATTGGCAAGATCACTACCGTAGAATTTTTTCGAATCCTTCTCGAATGAGAATGGTTCAACAACATCGGCATCTTCGTATGTGCCACCATTGACTCTATCAGATAGTGAGTAGAAACCCATGTAAGGCATTGATAAGTCTGGGAAGTCTCCTGATGCTTTAAGTGTGATAAATCCTTCAATATATGTACCATGTGCATAAAGTCTTTGGATTTCATCTTTTTGAGCACCAGTAAGTGAATATGTATCAAGTTCAATTGTTTCAGTGCTATTAGCGTGAACTGTGATTGAACCACAATCTACTTTAGCAATTTCAACATCTTTAATTGATTGATATTCGCTCTCAGGTACTAACTTCCAGTTCTCCATTTTTGGGGATGAAGTTGATTTACCATCATAGAAATATAAGCCTTTTTCAATTAACCCAGATGGATTATCAATTCCTTTATCTTCATCGTATTCGTCCGCAGATTTGTAATATTTAATATCTCTGCTAACTTTGACAACATCTTTATAGCTAGCACTTCCTTCAGCTGGAATAACTTTTCCTTCTTCGAAGGAATAGTATTCCCAACCAGGAATTGACTTAACGGAGTCAACTTCAACTGGATCATGATAGTCCTTAGATAAAACTTTATTACTCCAAGCAACTGCAGGTCTCATAACATTGAATGAGACTTCATATGATCTATCAGCTGAACCAGCATTATGCGCTAAGAATGCAAGATTGATATCACCTTTAGCAATATCTTCGTTATTTCTTAACACAATTTTAGCTTTTTTATTTGGTTCATTATTTAATGAATCAAATCCTTCAAGATAGACATCAGTATTATAAGCGCCTTCAAGGTCAACCATACCAGCACCTTGCATACGTGGTGAAGTTAATTCTTCTACTGTTGATGAGTCCTCATCATCAGCATCACGCATTGGGTTGGCTGTAGACATCATCTTCATATCAATGACTTCTCTTTCAGCTTTAATTTCTGCAAGTGATCCTTCTTTAGCAACCTTTGATAAGACAAGAGCCATAGCACCTTCATAGTTAGGAGCGGCCATTGATGTACCATTGAAGTATTCGTATGAACGATATTTATTTTCTGGTTTCTTCTCTAATTTTGTTTGTGGCCAGACAGCACCTTTAATATTTGTACCAGGAGTTGTAATTTCTGGTTTTAAATCAAGGTCGAATGTAGCACCATCAGATGAGAAGTCAGAAATTGTACGTGCTAGTGGGTTTTCAGATAATGTATTTCTGTGTATTTTAAATACACCAGATCTATTATCTTCAAATATTTTTTGATCTTTAAATAATGTGATAACAATTGGGAATTTAATGGTTTTAGAACTATCACCAAAGTCACAACGGAAAGTAAAGTCTTGTTCGGTTGGATCATTATTAATAATGATTAAACCTTTTGCACCGTGATTTGCAGCAGTCTCATATTTTACAGAGAAATTAATCTTACCACGATTTATAACTACAATTTTGTTTGCGACATCTTTGTCTTTATAGTCTTTTTCTTCACCGAATCCGCCTAAATATTCATAAGGGATTTCAATTTCTTGTTGTTCAGGAGTTGGTTCAAAACCATCAGCTTCTGGGTCAACAATTCCACCATTAATAAGTTCAACAAGTCTATGTTCGTTATCTGGATAGTCAATTGAACGTCCTTCAACATTTACTACTTGGTCATTATATGGAACTGTCTTGCCGGCAATTTCAAGTGAGTCAGCATAGAATGTTTCTTCTGGTTGACCAGATGCGACAGTCATTGTTGATCTATTATTAGCAAACGAACCCATAATGCCAGTTTCAACGACGTCACGTGTCCAGTTTGCATAACCACCTAAAAATGCATAAGACATCTTTCCGGAGTTACCTGCGGAAATAGAAGATAAAATTCCGTGGTCAGAAATCTTTTGTAATGTCCTTTGAGAAATTGTGCCCTCTTCGAAGTCACTTAAGTCACTACCAATCGAGACGTTAATTGCGTCAACACCGATTGTAATACAGTCTTCAAGAGCTTCAATAAAGGCAAGCTCGTTAAATCTTCCATATTCTCCAAGTTTTGCAGCATCAGAGAAAGGTGTTTTGTGAATGTCAGTGAAGACTTTCATTAAAACTAATTGAGCTTTTGGTGCAATACCTTTATAGGTATCAGCATTACCAGCAGCAATTGAAGAAACGTGAGATCCGTGAAGATCAACAGTTGATTCAACATTAAAGTCTGGTTTTGCACCATAACTACCACCAGAGTAGCTATCACCAGCATAGTCAAAATAGAATGGAACTTTATTATTAAAATAGAAAGAACCTTCAACACCACGCTCATTGACGTATCCGCCTAAATCTTCAGCGTAGCCACGAGCATGTGTTTTAAATAAGTGCGAAACATCGGCAAATTTAAGTCTTGTCTTTGTTCCTGCTGGAAGTTCAGTATAAGTTTCGTGATAATATGCACTTCCATCATCGCCTTCAGATGCTTCTTTTTCTGTAGGGGTATGAACACCTCTAAGATAGAATTCGTTATCTAATACAGCGATTAATGTGCCTTCACCTTCGTTACTATCGCTTGGTTTATTCATTGTTTCAGCTGAAGCATTCTTTTCAACTTCACCAGGCGAACGATAACCTTTTGATAAATCAAGGCTAATCATTGAACCTTGGCTCTTTTTAACAATGTGTGTACCATTTTCAGTAACAAATGCGACACCAGGAAGAGCTTTTAAAGCATCTTTATCTTCTTTATTTGCAGAAATCGCAAAAGCATTATTTAAGATAGTAAAATTCTTATCTAAAGTAGCGTTTTTGTTTATAGAATTCTTAATTCTGCTAAAAACTGCTTTTTGTTGATTAAGTGCTTTTTCGGGTGAAATAGTATCAATATCATCCTTAAGCTCTAAAATGAACTGTGCATCAATTGGTTTTGATTCAAACTTTTTGTCGACAGTTAATTTTGCGCCTGAAGCTGATATAGCCGCAATTACACCGCAGAGTAATCCAACTTTAAACATAATTTTTCCTCCTTCCCGAATTAATGGAACAACTCACTGAATAAATCAGTGATTAATCCATCATAAGCGTGTTCAGTGTCTTCTTGAATTGCTAATCCAACTTTATAATAGACACCTCTTTCCCAAGTAAGTTGATATGAAATAGAAATAAAACCATCGGAATTTCTAACACTTAAATCAAAGTTAAAGAAACTTTTAATATCTCTACTTTCATATTTGAAAAGAATTGGGATAAGTTTTGAAGCATTATCTTCACAAGAACAAATTGAATCAATTAATTCATAATGTCTTGTTAAGTTTGCACCAAAAACTAAATTTTCTTCAGTAGTTTTTTCTTCATTAACATAAAGCATATCATCTGCCCATGTCTCATCGTTGCCAATGAAAGATAATGAATGATATCTATCTTCATAAACATCTGCATAATCTGGGTTTGCTGAAGGAACATGAGTTGTGCCGTCAAGCTTTACATCGTAAACAATGCCGTCCTTTTGAACAACACCTTCAACAATTACATCATTTTCAATAGTTACAATAGCATTTTCGCTAAGGACTCTAGTTGATTTACCATTTGGTACACCATCAAAAATGGTACCACTAGTGTCTGGAGCCTCAATGCTTGCTCCATTAGCATCAACCCAACCATATTGGAATGTAGCAACATATGATTTTCTTTCGGCAATACCTTCTTCAAAGAAAGTCTTTAATTGTCCTGGGTAATCAGTTCCGACATCTAAGCCTTGATCAAGGTAATAGTCAATAACTCCATCAGAAACACCAGTTGCATCATTGCCATTTGAAAATGCAAGAACATCAACCATTGTTTCTTTTCCGCCAACTTTTCCAAAAAGCAAAGCCGCAGGGAATTTGCCATCATCTTCAATGACAGTAAATTTAACACCAGTTAATGCGATATCAACGTAGCCCTTTGTTGTGCTAGTTGCATCATAGTTACCTTCTCCATCAACAGTTGTGTAATACTTGTAAGCTTTATAGTTAGAAACTAATACATTGCTTACAAAATCTTGGAAAGGCATGGTTTTGAGTTGATAAGTTTCAAGTTTTTGACCTGAAACTGTTGTAGTTCCACGGGTTGCAGTTGAAAAATTAACACCAAATGAGCCATAGTATTTAGCCATGTCACTTTTTGCGTAGATTTTATCTGCATAGCTAGGTTCATAACTTGCATTTACTGAAAATTTATAAACAGCATCTGACTTTTCTGGTGAGACATAGCCATCTCTTAATTGTGAAGTTGGAGTTTCACCTTCATAAACAGTACGAATTCTTTCAGCATATTGAGGTTTATGGATAAAAATATCCTGACTCACAGCACCAGAAACAATGTAGTCTCCTGTATAAGAAGCGAAAGTACTAGCAAGATAATCACGCATTTCAGCAAGACTATTTACACTAATAGTTTGTGAATAATCACCTAAGGACACTTTAAATTTAATTTCACCTTCATCCTTAATTGTGATTTTATGTCCACTTAAACTAGCAATTTCGCGACTTGCTTTGTATAAATAGACATCGAATGTTTTGCTTGTGCCTTCAGCCTTGACGAAATCATCTAAGTCTAAAACATCACCAATATGGATAGTTTCAGGTAGAGTTTTAACAACAAGTTTTGGATCTTCAGCTTTGTTTTGTCCACATGAAGACAAGAGTGCCACGCATGACATCATTCCAAGCAAACGAAGTATTCCGTTCTTTTTCATACTCTTCTCCTTTCGTATAAAAAATTACGTATATTATACATATATGTGTGTGTCTGTCAATAAAAAATCAAAAATATAATTACAAAGGCTAGGCCTTAGTAACAAAATATAAAATAAGAGTTGCAATTAGAAAAATCGCACTTGCAATATAGGTTACAACGAAAAGTTTTGCCCTTTTCTTACGCACAGTCATCTTTTCTTGTTTATAACCCGGAAAATCATTAAATTGAGTTGGATTTTTTGTAAAATGAATGCTCCCAAATTGTCGAAATCCGTACGCAAAAATATCGAAGACTCCTTCACGTCCTAACCACATTATTGTAGCGAGCAATGCAAGACCCATAAATGCAAATAAAAAACCATCTAAAAGTGGCTTACGAATAATAACAAATAATAAAACAATTATAAAACCACCAATAATTATATTAATTATTGACATAATTATATATGGCTTCCAATTAATTATTTTTTTCTCTTTTTCATCCATGGATTCTTACCACTTTTTCTTCTTTAATTCCAACTAATGTTGCTGGACATTGTCCTGCAATATCAATATCGTAAATTACGTCGCCCTTATCATCAAGATAAATCTTAGAAATATGCCCAAAATAAATGTCATCTTTGTGAAAGAAATCAACGTAGTCATTTAGCTTAAATTTTGAGTTGATTGCAATATGATTTTCTAACTTTTTCTTTCTTCTAAAAAACATTTAAATTTTTCTCTTTACGTTCAATTAGTTAAACATTTTACGGCTTTTTGTCAATTTATAAAACGTTAAATGAATATGAGAAGTGAAGATAATGCAATAGCTAAAGATGGAATTCCTACAATTAATCCATATTTTAGAAAATCTAAATACGAAAATTTGATCTCATGTTTCTTTAAAATTGAAAGCCACATAATTCCTGCTAAAGCTCCTAAAGGCGAAATAAACGCCCCTAAATTTGAGCCAATAATTGAAGAATAAATTGCACCTAATCTATTTGATGCAGGCACAAACTGACAAATTGAAGAATATAAAACAGACATTGGAATATTGTTCATTAAATTAGCGAATAAGGCAGAAGAATAACCATAAACAAAAGTTGATCCACCACTTCCTAAAAATTCAGCAATTGATTTAGTGACTCCATTTTGCTCAAGTACGAGTACCAATGTAAACATTCCGATCACAAACGGAATTATCTCGTATGGACCTCTTTTCAAAGTCGCTAAAAGTTCCTTTGGTTTCTTCTTTTCAATTGCGAAATAAATAAGAGCTAAAACAACTAAAATTCCTAAAGAAATCGCACTAATTAAATACATTGGGATTGAAAAATAACCGGAAATTACCAGGAAAATCGTGCAAATTCCTAAAACTGTGAGACCAATTACGGTAAGTGGAATATTCTCTTTTTTTAATTCAACTTCACTTGGTTGAAGCGGGTCTTTTAGCTTGTGATGGAAAAGTAAAAATAGGATCAAAAATTCCACCAATCCAGTTAGTAAAGTAGGCACTAACATGACCTTAAAATAATCAATAAAAGTAATGTTAAAAGATGATGCTAAATAGATATTTGTAGGATTTCCAATAATAAAAATCATGCTCCAAGTATTAGCGGCAATAAACTCACTAACTAAGTAAGGAATTGGCGATATTTTAGCGTGTTTACAAAAGAAGAGTATAAACGGAGTTAACGTTAAAATAATGATGTCGTTTGAGGTAAACATCGTTAATAAGGAAACAAAGATATATAAGACAATAAATAATATTGTTTGAGATGATTTAATTCTTTTAAGTGTCCAATTAGCAAGATGAGCGAAAAAGCCTAGCTCATCTAAGAAAATAGA
>AUXO016405729.1_pt1 | contig 19255 bp, 1 predicted proteins | sample 768731 | NCBI WGS metagenome assembly AUXO01 (sample SAMN02715735, study PRJNA202380) | gut metagenome | biome: sheep rumen | host: Ovis aries | place: New Zealand: Palmerston North
TGCTAGCTCCACCAATAGAGATGTTTACAACATGGGAAGCATCAACATCCGGATCAACTATTGCTCCTCCGTTTAATTCAAAGCCTTCTTCTGTGTCAAATGAGAAGTCTAATGTGCCGCTTCCTGCATTTGCTGTAGCTAAAGTGTATGTTATTGTACACACTTTTCCGTTAAATCCTGATGTTGAATATGCACTATTATTAAATCCGAAAGTTATGCTAAAATAGTTTGCTCCATCTTCTGAAGTGAACTCACTATCGCCAGGGGTAGGAATATCTTTTGTTCCATTGTAGAAATATTCAAACGAACAGTCGCTTAACTCTTTATTTACATTAATATATCCTACAATGTTATATACTAACGTGTTTGTATTGTTTACAAAATATACGTCTATTGTGCTTGGTGTATCCAAAGCTATTGAACTATTTGTTACAAAATACAAACCATAGTCCGATGTAATTGTAGGAATTGATACTAATGATATATTTTGATTAGAATCAATTTCATTCATATCCTTTGTATTCAAACTAATTGTCAATAATGCCATTAAAAAGCAAATTGTAATTAATACAAAGAATATAACCTTAAACCTAGTTAACCTACCCCTATTCATAAACCCCCCTTATTAAACCAACTTGTTGTAAATACTATTTACGTCTGTAATATTTGCCTTTCCGTCTTTTGAATAATCCGCAGCATATGTAAGACACTTACTATAACTGCCAACACTAGAATCAACTATTGCGTTATATAGAGTATTAACGTCTGTAATATTAATCTTGCCATCACCATTAACGTCTCCTCTTAAGCAAATCATTATTTCGTCTAAAACAGCATCTCCTGATACTAATTGAATCTTATATCCTGAGCCCACAACTGTCTTTGAACTATTATACTTTGATGCTGCTACTAAAGCGCCTTTTGTATCATAAACTTTTATATTGTTAATATCAATTTCCAGCATATCTAAAACAGCTTGAATCTTTTGTCCTGCTTTTGAGATTTCTATTACAGCCAAATCATTCGCGTCATATTCTCCATGTGTTTTAGAAGTGTTGTAAACATACTTCTTACCGCTCTTTACGCATTCAATAAAGTTTGCTTCTGCATCATCTTTGATACTAATAGATTGAGCTGCTGCAATTGTTAATGTACCTGCCGCACCATAAGAAACGTTATTTACAACATAGTTAGCACTCTCAATTGGATAACTATTATCAACTTGAGCAATAGCAACCGTTATTTGATATGTTCCTGATGCGCTAGGAACTGTAGTAGATCCTACATATATTGTATCATTTATACCTTCGTACGTATATGTTACACTTTCTGGATCAACTATTAAGTCATCTGTTGAATCATCACCTACAAATCCTTCAGAAGAAATCTCTAAAGATGGAGTAAATGCTACGCCTAAGCTTACAGCTTTGTCCTTTGCAGATACAGTAATATCGATTTCCTTCTTTGTGATTGCATATGTTTCTTCAGTTTCTTGAACTGTAATGTTATAATTCTCTGCTAATCCTGAGTTTTGTACAGTTTCAACAGCTTCAGCACTCATAGCATATGTACCTACTGGAGATGTTGGTGTTGCTAATGTTGTTACATTAATTGTAATTTCATTGTTATAGATAGTACCTTCAACTACAGTATATGCATCGCTTAAATCCATTATTACAGAGCCATAAGCACTTGAATAACCTTGATTTGCCTTAATAGCTACAACTACGGTTGCTTTATCAATAGTGTAATAACCGCTTAATTCTGTTGCTGCAATATTCTTTCCACCTACTGTAGCAATATAGTAATATGTGCCTACGTTTGCTGGAGTTCCAATAATTTCTGTATTTGCTTCATGTGTTTCACTTGTGAAGTAACGTAATGTTGCATTTTCACCTACAAGTTCTACATCGCCATAATATACAGCAAATTCTGGAGCTTGAGCGTTTCCGTTATATGTGTATGTTCTATCAGCAGGTGTTAAACTTACTTGTGATGAATCGTATTGTGCTGGATCTGTTGCTGCAGTAATTGAATAACTCTTTTCAATGTATCCAGCATAGTTGCCAAGACCAGTAATTACCATTGTCTTGTCTCTTGAATATTTCAATTCATTGTTGTCTAGATATGTACTACTTGCAAATACTGTATCTCCAACTTGACCTTCAACTTGGTAATCAACACCATTTGTTAGAGCAACTACATTGTTATTACCATCTGCATAACCAATAGTGATATCAAAGTTAGGAGTAGTACCTGTGAATGTATATTCTTCTTGATATGTAATAACCATATCTGCTGTTAAAGATAATCCTGTAATTGTAAAGTTACGAGAATATGTACCTGTTACGTTTCTTGTAGCACCTGTTAATGTTACCTTATATGTTCCTACTCCACCTTGGAAAGTAGATTTAGTATAAGTTGCACCAGTTGTTTGATCTTCAAATGATACATTAAATTCTGCAGATGAATATGGATTAATATCTGTTGCGCTACCACCCACCATGATTGTGAATCCTGGATAGTTATTACCTGCTGGGTTGTAAGCCCTTTGTGAGAACTCTGGAATAATTGTTGCTGTAGATAAATCTAATGCAGCAATTACGTAAGAAATGTTAATACTTCCCTTGAAGTTACCCTTACCTGTAAGAGTTGCTTTTACAACACCTGCGTTAACTGTATTTGAGTTGTATGTTAGAGTATAATCAACATTTTCTGTAATTGTTCCATATATATTATCAAATGTTACAGTTGGATATACACTATGGCCAGTATATGTTGGATTCTCTGCAACAGCTGTTACGTGTATGTTAGATAAATCTCTAGCTTCAATATCATAATAACCACTAATTCTACCTGACACGTTGTTCAAATCAACATTAACAACGAAGTAGTATAGATTTACATCTACTGGAACACTATCCATTAGAGTTGCATATGTATAATCTGAATAGTATTCAACCGTGTAATCGCTTGCGGTAATTGTTCCATATTGCCATTGAACATCTTCAACCATTGGTAAAGCTTGAGATGTGTATGTATAAACAATCTCATTAATGCCTTCAATAGTTAATGTAGCGTTAGTAATCTTTGTAATTACATAATCTATTTCAAATGAATCTGTATATTGTCCAATACCAGTAATTGTTAACTTATATTCTCCGGCATCTGTTTCATTGCTTGGTGTAATTGTGTAATCCTCATCTTTTACTAAAGCAATACCTTCAAATTCTAAAGCTAAATCATCAAATGTAGGAATTTCTGTATTGTATGCATAAGAACCTACATAAGTATTCGTTACGAAATCACTTTGTACACGTCTTTGAGCAATTGTGAATGTGAAATCAATACTTCCTGCTGTGTTTGCACTAGAATTTGCTCCACCTTCTAATCTAATTGTATAAGTTCCTACTGCACCATCGAAGTTTTCAACTTCAACGTCATTCTTTAGAAGTGTAATATTAAATTCTGAATCATTTACGAATTGATCATTTACGATGTAATCATAAACGTTTAATTCAAATTGATTAATATAAATCACTGGTAGATTTGTTGTTGGCTCTGCTGCCTTATATTGACTTTGTGTTGGAGTAATATAACGAACAGCACTTGTTAATATCGCAGAAGATACGTCTAATACAGAGATTGTGAAGTTTAATGTAACTTCGCCTATAAAGTTGCCTTGACCAGTTACAGTAACACTACCTGTTCCAGCATTTACGTTTGTACCATCATTTGGATAAGATAATGTATAATCTGTATTTTCTACGAATGTGCCCCATCTTGCATCTACGCAGTTAATCTTTGGATTAATTGCATTGCCATTATAAACTCTTTCATATTGAGTTAATGAGTTTGCAACAAAGATAGACATTGCTGTATAGCCATCAGTTGTGCTTCCTGCAATATTTCTTGGAGTAATTACATATGAACCACTACCATTAATTGCCATAGAACCTGTATCAACAGCTACTCTATAATAGTAAGTTCCAACGTTTACTGGAGTGTCGATTTCTTCAGTTCTTGTAGCATCTGAATAATATGTAATTGTATATTCATTTGTATTACATACATATCCAATGTAAGATACTTGGATATTAGCTGGAATTGCTGATGATGTGTAAATATACTTAGCTGTTAAATCTTCAATTGTTGCTTCTGTTGCAGTGTTAGTTAAATCTAACTTAGTAATTGAATAATTTAATGTAAATGAACCGCTATAGTTATTTATACCTTGAATTGTTAAAGTATAATTACCAACTGTATATAGATTATCTGGAATAATTTCATAATCTTCATCTCTAACTAATGCAACACTTCCGTTGTATAGAGCAATATCATTAAATGCAGGATGTGAGTTGCTATATGTATAAGTTCCAACATAATCTTGTTCTCTAAAGTTACCGGCTCTTGTGATTTCACTTGAACTAATAGAGAATAATACAATATATTCTGAATTTTCTTTTACATTCTCTCTTAGGCCTACTTTTTGTCCCTTAATTGTCATTTGATAACTACCAACTGATCCTGGGAATTCTTCTAATGTATAATTTGTTGTACCCTTTGTAATAGTTACTTCAAATTCAGGATTGTTGTAATTTTCATCAGAGAAGTCTAATACAATTCCATTAATTGTAACTACTGGTAAGTTATATCTACCATTTGTTGCACTAAATGGTAATACATTTTGACTTACACTTGCACTTACAGAAGAACCAACGCTAGATAAGTCTAACTTTTCAATTGTGAAATATAGTGTTGTTGTACCTGTATAGTTACCTTGACCAGTAATAGTTACTTCCGCAATATCACTTGCGTAAATATTTAATGTTCCTTCTGGATAAGTTAATGTATAGTCTGTATTCTTTACTAATGTTCCATAAGTTGTAGCAAATGTTACTTCAGGAGTCTTAATAGAAGCGCTATAGATTCTATCTGCTATTACTTCTGGTTCAGCAACAGATACTTGGATATCATTGATATCTCTTGGACTAATTGTATAGTGACCATTACCTTTAATCTTAATTGAATCTGTATCAACCAAGATAGCATACCAATAAGTACCAGCCTCAACTGGAGTATCAATTACTGTATTATATGTTCCATCAGAATAGTATGTTAATGTATAATCTGCAGCTACAGCTAAATAGTCTTCATATTCAACGCTAATATTTACTGGATTTGCAACTGATGTATATGTATAAACACCATTATTTAAATCTGTAATTGTAGCAACAGTAGATGTATTAGATAAATCAAGCTTTGTAATTTCATATTCTAAATCGATGGTTCCTTGATATTTACCAATACCTGCAACTCTTACACTCTTACCTGTTCCATAGTAGATAGAACTTAATGTAGTTAATGTATAGTCAGTACCTCTAATTAGAGTTACACCATCATAAACAATTTCTAAATCTGCGAATGTCATAGCTCTTGTTGTGAATACATAAGAACCTACATAACTATCGCTTACATTTTCTTCTACTAATGTATATTTACCTATTGTCCATGTTGATTCATACGAACCTGAAACATTACCATTATTGTTGTTTGCTTCAATCTTGACATCATATGTTCCAAGAACGATATCTAATGCATTTAATTCAGCAAATTGTGCTGGTGTATATTCTTGACCTAGATATGTGAATGTGAACTTGAAATCACTACTTTGATTATATGGATATACAAACTCTACGTCTTCAATAGTGATTACTGGCAAGTTCTTATATGCTGCAGATGGATTATAATCTACATTTGCAACACTAATATGAGTTTCTACATCTTGTGCATCCATATCTAATGCTACGATTTGGAATCTAGCATAAGCGATATCCTTATAGTTGCCAATACCTTCGATAGTAACCATTCTATCTTCGTTTTCGCCACAGACTGAATAATCGTCATTTTCAATACTTACTTCATAATCTACGCCTTGAACTAAGGTATTAGTATGATCTGAATATACATCTGTTACAACAAGCTTCTTAAATGCTGGGAATGTACCAGTATATGTAAAGACTCTAGGACTTAATTCAATATAAATACCTTGTCTATTTAAAGAAGCTGGTGAAATTGTATAATCGCCATATAAGATTGTTTGCTTAATGTTTGTACCGGCTGTAGTAATCTTGAAATAATGCTTACCAACTTCTACTGGAGTTGCAACTTCATTTAAGTATGCAGCATCAGAATAATATGTAATAGTAATATCATCTGGAAGTGGATTCATGTTGTAGTATACTTGTACTTCTACTTCAACACCACGGCCAGTGTAATTATATTCTTCTTTTGAATACTCAAAGTATACGTCACCTTCTTCGATATCTTCATCAGCTACGATACAATAATATGCCTTATACCAATCATAGTAAGCAAAGCCTGCAGCACGTGGATAATGATCAGAATCACCGGAGTAGTTGCCTATCATTGTAATTAATAAATGTTGTTGTTCCATTGTTGCATTAACAGAAACTTCGTATGTTAATGTGTAATCTACATCTCTAACCAATGTAACAGCGCCATCATAAGATGTAACAACGAATTCATCGAATGTTTGTATAGATCCTGTGTAAATCAACTTATATACGTGATCTGTAACAGATACTGCACCATTATGCCAAGAACGAGTCCATTCTTTATCTTCTCCTGTTCTATCTGTTACGAAACTCCACTTCCAAGAAGTTGAAGGATTGATTGTGTATGTGAACTGCTTAGTTCCCATTGCATTGTTAGTACCAACTACTTTAATAGTATAAGTATCAGCATCTCCTGGGAATGTAGAAGCAGTATATTCGTTATTAGAAGAATCCTTAATTGTAATCTCGTAGTTTTCTGTAGATTCACAACCTACGACACTTGTTCCATTAATAACAACATTTGGTAAGTTAGTTTCTGGATGTAAGTGGTCATAAGTAGAAGAAGTCTTACTTAGAGCAATTGTTGTATTATTGCTTTCAATATTAATCTTTTCTACTTCGAATGTTGTAATTCTTGTGCCATCGAAATTGCCTGTACCAGTTACCATGATAGTTGCTGTACCATTTTCGATATTGTTCATATATTCAATATCGTATGTTACTGTACCGTATGTGCTACTAAAGATAATAGCTGGTCTAATTTCATTTCCTGTATAAACTCTGCTTTGCGCTGTAGATACAGTCAATGTTAAATTAGTATCATTAATATCTCTTCTTTCGATTGTATAAGCTCCTGTAGCAATACCCTTTACGATATTAGTATTTACAGTTACTCTATAGTAATATCTGCCACTTTCTACTGGAGTTTGAACTAATTCTGTTTGATAATCACTGTCTGCAAAGTATGTAATAGTATATTCACTGCTTGTGAAATTCAATGAACCATAACTTACATTTAGTAATACAGGAACAGCATTAGATGTGTAAATATATGAATCGCCTGCATTTGCTTTTGTATCAACTATGGTTAAAGTTGCAGGATTTTCTTGAGTTCCTAATGAGTTAATTGTGTATTGTAATTCAATAGAACCCTTATAGTTTGCATTTGCGTTATTAATTTCATCATATAATCCTGATACTGTTAATGTATACTCACCTGGTACGTATGCAACATCTGCTGCTAAAACATATTGTGAGTTCTTAATTAATGTATTACCATTTGAATCACGAATTTCTAGAACGAATTCTGGAACTGCACCTGAATAATCGTAATTTTGTATGAAATTGTATACATCGCTTTGAGATAGTTCATATGGAGTGATTGTAAATGTCTTTTGAGCATTACCAGCATATGTTAAGAATGTAACATCAATAGTAGCTGTACCAACATTAGTATTATTTGAATACTCTACTAAATAGTCTTCATTAACGATTAATGTTCTACCGCCATAAACTACTGTTACTGTAGGAGTAATCTCGCTTCCTGTGTATACAAATGTGTCGCCACTAATAGATACAGCACTTTCATCAATTGTAGTATTAACAATTTCGAATGTAATGTTCTTTAATTCGCCTGTATAGTTACCAATACCTGTTACATTTACGTATTGTGTACCTACAGACGTACCATCAGAACCAAAGACATATGCTACAGTAAAATCTGTATCTTGCTCTAATGTATTTCCATTAGCATCTACAATAACAATATCTGGAGTATGTTGTGTACCATTATATCCCTTTGTTGTTCCTCTTATAGAATCATTAGTAGATAATGTATATGTTGTTACAGTATAGTTCTTTTGAATTGTTCCTGTGTAATTACCACTACCAGTAATTGTTGCTGTATAGTATTCATTTGTTCCAGTAACATCATATGTTTCAGGATAAGTTACTGTATAGTCAGTTCCTATTGTTAATGTTGCTCCTGCAGCGTTTTGAACGATAAATCCTAAATCAGGAGAAACATCACCTACATATACAATAGAATCTGTATATGTTACATTTGAAGCGCTTAATGTTTGTGGAGTAATAGTAAAGTATTCAGTAATAGAAACACCTTCACTAGCGAATGTACCTAAACCATAAACAGTAATTAAAGCTTCGTTGCCCGCATTTATATTATTTGAAATCTCATAATAGTAGTCTGTACCATAAGTTAATACATCACCATTTGTATGATCGTCAGGGTTAGAATAGTAAGTTACTGTAAATTCTGGAGTAATTGCAGATCCAGAATAAATGTAGTTACCTGGATGTGTTAAATAATCAACAGTAATCTCTGCGTTAGCAATACTTGTTGAAACAATCTTATAATATCCAGAATACTTATAACCTGCCAAGTTGTTAGCACCTGTTACTGTATATCTTACGTAACCTAGATTAATTCTATCTTGTGTTGTATATGAGATAGAATAATCTGTCGTATCAGCTACGATACTTGTTCCTGCAACAGTAAATGTTCTAATATTTACGCTTGTAGTTCTTCCTGTATATGGGATTTCTGACAATGCGCTGAATATTACAGTAGAACTCTTTGCTGGAACTATTGTAAATGTTGTTGATGTAGAACCTGTAAAGTTGCCCTTAAATGTTACCGTTGCAGTTGCTGTTCCGACAGTAACATTATTGCTGTATGCAACATCATAATCTGTTCCATCTACAAGTAATGTACTATCAAAATGTAATGTTAATTGTGGCTCAATTGCTTGAGCAATGTAATATTGGTTAGAAATAGTAGCAACTGACAATAATTCATCATTTGTTAAATCTCTAGCTGCAATTGTGTAAGTTGTTGAAGCTGTTCCTGTAAAGTTACCAGTACCTGTTAAGATAATTGTTGCTCCATTACCTACTTCAATATTATTAGAGAATGAGATTGTGTAATCTGCACTTGTTAAAGTATATGAACCTTGTCCAATTGTAACAACCGCACTAACAATATTATTACCTACAGCACTACCATTGTATGCTAGCGATGCATGCTCTAAAGTAATTGTTGTACAGCCAGTAATATCTCTTTGTACGATATTATATTCAATTTCTTGTGCACCATAGAAGTTACCTTCAGAAGTTGCAATAATAGCTAATGTTGCTGTTCCTACATTTAGGTTGTTGTAGCATACTATTCTATAATCTGCGATTTCATTGCCTACTTCATAGCCTTGTTGAACTAATGTTTCAATGTTTTCTCCTGTTGGAGCAAATGTTACAACAATACCTGGAATAATAGCGCTGCCTGTATAGCCAAAGTCATTGCCTTCCATATCAACAGTTACATATGTTTTATTTCCTAAATTAGCCTTGGCAATCTTGAATTGATTGTCTGTATAACCATCGCCAGTTCCGCCATATACTTCACCATATGTTAAAGTATAGTTTGCACTATTGATTAGAGATAAATTACTTACATAGTAATATAATCCAGAATTGTTACCCGATTGTCTTGAAATACTACCCATTAAGACAGAAGTACCTATAGTTTCATTATTGTCCGCATATACAGCCTTATAAGTAATCTCTGGATCTTCATCGCCATAAACTTTACCTTGGTTTGGATCAATCGTGACTACGATTGTTCTCTTTAAGATAGAAACTACAGCTTCTTTTGTTATTTCGTTATATCCTGCACCTGAGATTGTTATCTTATAGTAGTATGTACCTACGTTATAGAACTCTGGTAGAGTTTGATATGTTTCATAATTACCGCTATTCTTCTTTACTTGATATACATAATTCATATGAGAAGCGTTGAAGCCTTCTGGGTAAATTATTGAAACTGTATGTTTAGCACCATCATAGATGATATTTTCTTGTCCTCTTACTTCTACAGAAATATCTATATTACTAAATGTAATATGGCTAGGTGCTGTTTCTTCATCGTCTAAAGCATTATCCTCTTTGTCATATACAACATAGTCTGTTCCTCTTACATAATAGTTCTCTGTAGAACCATACTTAAGAAGTGATACAAATTCAATATTTAATCCATCCAAGTCACCACTTGTCATGTCGATTTCGTGTTCGCCTTCATAGACTTTAATTGTAATATATTGAGCGATTTCAGCAGGTGATGAGAATTTACCATCTAAGTTTTCGTATACGAATCCCTTTGAAATCAATTCTTCATAAACAATTGATGTATGTTCTGGAATTGTAATACTGATCTTTTCTGTATTTACATTAAAGTGTACCATAACACCAGAGATGGCACCGATATTTCCTGTTGCAGGAGCATCTAAGTACGCGTGATTCTCTGTATTATTTGCTGTAATTTGTTGACCATTTAAGTCAGAAACAAAGATATTTGGTTGTAATACTACTCTTTCAACTTCTCTAAAGTTATATAGATATACTCCAACCTCAGAATCTAAATATGTATCATTGATATCATAATCATAAGAATACTTTAATACATAAACATTTTGCTTAACTGATGCATATGCGTTAATAGCAGTTGCAGTTGCATCATCAATAGTAATGATATTTTGTGGATATCTTACTTGCGCAATATTTGTATGATCAACGAATGTTGCATAGAATGCTAAATCTTCAGGATCTTCGCTGTAAGGATAATTGATAAGAACATTTTGAACTCTACCAATATCTCCACTAGTTGCAAATGTAAGAGCACTTAGACAAACAATTGTATCAATTTCTGCATAGAAAGTATTTACACCAATTTGTCCTACATTCTCTAATGTTAATGTTACCAAGTCAAGACCAGTGAACGCGCAATCCTTAATATCTACAAGATTTGAAGGATCATCTCCTGCTACTGTTAGATATTGTAAGCTGTTTGGAATAAAGTATTGTCCATCTGTATAAGCAGTTAAAACACCATTATTTAGATAATGACCTGTCTTATAATATCCGGCTGCATTAACTGTACCCTTACCGAAGATATATCCTAAATGAGATTCTCTTGTGCCATTTGCTGCATTCTTGCTAGCTCCAACATAATGAACTTTTAAAGAATTTAAGTTCTTCATGCCATATATTGCACCTTCTCCTATTGATGTAACAGCACTAGGGATCTCTAATGTGACCATTGCCTCATTGCCTGCTAGAGCATAGCTGCCAATAGATGTAGCAGGACCAAAATCAATACTACTTAATTGCAATGCGAATAACATATAATCTGGAATTTGGGTTCCTGCTGTGCCTGCAATTAATGTTGCACTTGAAATATTGTTATAAACATTTCTTGATCTAGAATTACCAACATTTGCCAAACTATATGTGGCTGATGTCATTGTTGAATTATATTCAGAAACTTTTTGCGCACTCATATTGCCAAATACTGTACTATATTGAATATCTGCAATAGGCACAGTAATTGATGTTAAGTAAAGCATATCAGCAAATGCATCTAGGCCTATTGTTTCAATAGAAGCAGGAAGGGCTAATGATTGATTCAATATACCTTCTTTGTCAGTGATTCTGAATGCATTAGTACCAATAAATCTCAACGAAGTAGCATTTGTAAAGTCTAGAGTCTTTAATCCAGAATTCATGAATGCTCCGCCGTAGACATACTCTAGCTTGTTTCCAAAATTGAATGATTCTAATCCTGACTTTTGGAATGCAGCGCCGCAAATAGCTTCTAAGTTACTTGTATTATTTACTGTTTGAAGTGATGTTGTATTATAGAATGCAAAATCACCAATTCCCTTAGTATTTGTTGGAAGAGTTACTGTTGTTAATGATGTTAAGTTTGCTAATGAATAGTAATCAATAACACCGCCTAAGATAGTAACAGTTGTTAATGTTTTAGGAATATAAGAATAACCAACGGCAGCTCCGTTATTTCCTTGTGATGTAATTACACGATATTGATATGTAGCTTTATAATAATCGTCACTTTGTACGCCACCTAAAATTGCGTGTAATACACTCCTGTCTTCAAAGTAAGATTGTATTAATAAATCATCTGAGAAAGACATTTCTTCATGTATACTATTTCCTAAATATGGAACAGTTAATGTTGTTAAGGCTGGGAAGCCCGCAAAAGCTCCGTTACCGATATATAACAACGATGTAGGCAATACGATTTCTGTTGCTTGTGCATATGTAGAACTAAACGCATTGTCGCCAATATATGATACTCCATCTGGAATATTAATCTTAGATGTATTATTTTCAATATTTGTTATAGTATCTAATCTCTTGATCTTTGAGTTAGGGAATGCATTTTGTGAGATTGTTTCTATAGCAAGAGAATTGTTATCTGATGTATTAACATCAAAAATAACAGTTTCTAAAGCACTTGTTTTTCCAGTACTTAAAGCAAAAGCATTACTTTCAATAGTCTTTACGCTATAAGGAATAATTACTTCTTCTAATGCAGTACAATTCTTAAACATTGAACCTTGAATAGTTAACAATGTATTTGGAAGTCTAATCTCAACAAGACCAGAACATTCTTCAAATTGTCTTGTTCCTACAATTTGAGTAGAATCCATTAGATACAACTTCTTAAGACCTGTTGCGCCTCTAAATGTTTCTGCCGCAACATAGCCACCTCTTACATATACTTCTTCTAAAGCATCATAGATATAATACTTAATACCAGCTTGTGTAATATTTCCTGTACTTGTATTAAGAGAATTTGCATGTGCATTTTGTGCAGTTGAATCTTCCATCAAAGCATCATAAGCCGCAAAGTAAGAGTCAAAATTAAAGTTATCATTTGTTGTTCTGCCGGCAAATGGAACGCTAATTTTTTCAAGTCTTGTCCATGATGCCAAAACATTAACACCTCTAGATGTAACAGAATTAGGAATATATAGATTTGTATCTAAAATAGTACTAACTCTTGTTCCATTTGAACTATCGTATCTAAAACAAGCTAAAGCGCCATCATCAATTCTTGTTATGTTAGAAGAAAGCTTTAACCAATTATTGTCATTACTATCTACTTCAGCCAAATTTGTGCCAACTAAAGTTGTTAATCCAGCTCCCCATAATGCATATTCATGAATAGTAGTGATAGTTAATGGGAATATGATATCTATTAATTGATCGCAATATTGGAATGCTCCAGCTTTTACTGAAGTTGCCGCATAAGATCCAACTTTAGCATTTATTGTTACTTTTGTTAAATCACTTGGCATCCAGAAATAAGTATATTCTGCGCCACTTGAATAAGATTGAACATCTATGTAAGTAGAACTACCATGGCTTTCATTAACTGTAAAACCAAAAATCCAAGCAAAGCTAAAGCCATATTCTGCACCTGTATATCTTGCCGAATGCTTATTCTTTGTAGTATAGCCAGTTGCTTCAGAAACGGCAGAGCCTAAAGATCCTTCTTCGTCTTTTTGACCAGTAAATGGTACCGTTACTTCTACTAAATTATTCCATCCATAGAACGCACCATAACCTATATATTCTATAGTTTGAGGAATAACTAATTTTGTTGCATTCTTTTCTGCGGATTTAGCAACATTTTGTGTTGTGTTTAAATCTGTATAGTTTGAAGCAAATGCACCTATACCAATTTTCTTAATATTTGATTTAAATGTGTCTGTTACTACATTGCCAGATGTTGTTCTAGTTCCAACATCTAATCCTGTTAAACTATTAACACCTGATGTATAGGCAAATGCATATGCACCAACCGTATTGATTGTCTCTGGAATATTAAATGATACAACACTACTTGCACCATAGAATGCGTAGTTTGGAATATCTGTCGCACTTGCTGTGTTTGAAATACCTGTTATAGTTACAAACAATAGACTCTTTGGAAGAACCATAGAATACTTGATTGTAATATCTGTTACAACCTCTGTTGAATCTGGTTGATAATTAACAGTATACATCTTTGCATTATTGCCTGTTGTTTGATTAGAATCACCACCAAATGTATATCCGATTGTTTCACTTGCCTTACCAGTAAAATCTTTGTCTGGTGTTGGTCCTAAATATGGTAATGTTAGTGAGTCAATATTCTCACAACCATATAGTATATTAGAACCGATTGTAGCAACACTTGTTGGAATAATCATTTGTGTTAATGATACATCCATAGCAAATGCTTTCTCACCGATAGAAGTAATAGAGTTAGGAATGTTAATAGTTTCTAACGAACTACATTCTGCAAATGAATTAGAACCGATTGTCAATACACTAGTACTTAAAGTAATATTCTCAATATGACTTGCTTGATAGAACGCATATGATGGAATAACTAAAGTATATCCAACACCTGATATAGTTAAATCTGTTAAAGAAGTAGGAACTACAGAAGCGTTATCTGTATAAGACACACCTCCGAATAAATAACCGATAGAACCACTAGTTGTTGTTGAATTGTTTCCAATAAATGGGATTGTCAAATCTTCAAGAGATAACATTGTCGCCAAAGCTCTCCTACCAATACTTGATACAGAGTCTGGTATTACTAATGTTGTAATACTTGAACATCCCGCAAAAGCATCATCATTTATTGTTGTTATAAGGTTAGATAAACTAATTGCCTCTAGATTAGAACATTGATAGAAGGCTTTAGAAGGAATACTTGTGATTACAGTGTTCTCTAAATTTAGGATTTCTGTAATTCCGCTGTTATCAAAGATACTCTTGCCAATAGATTTTACACTACTTGGCAATGTAATAGAGTCTAAATGACTTGTTCCTGCGAACGCGTTTTGTCCTATTTCAAGGACTTTATATGCAACAGGAATGTTATCAATTTGACCTTGTGACATCGTTCCTTGAGAAGAACCTAAGTTTATATATTCAAGACTTGAACAATTCTCAAATGCTCCATCTTTTATATATTCTATAGTTTCTGGCAAGATGATTTGTGTAATATTACGATTGCCTCTAAATGCATTTTGTCCTATTTGCATTACGATTTCATTTTTATAAGTACTTTCTACTTCATATATGCCAGCCGCAGAACTAGATGCTTGCGTTAATTCATATCCTAGGAAAATACCGTTTTGATCATATACTGGAGAATATACACCTCTTACTCCATTAACTTGATTCATGTCTGCGATACCATAGTAACTTGGATTAGCAGCAATCGCTTGAACCAAATCAGTATTTTCAATATATAATACTATTGTTGAATTTTGGCTTCCATCGCTATTAGCAAACGCGCCTTCTCCGATTGTTGTAACACTCTCTGGAATGGCAATATAAACTAATCCTGTTCCTTTAAAAGCGTTTTTACCAATGCTTGTAATATACGAAGTAAGTCTAACCTCTTCTAAGCCACTTGCTCCTTCGAAAGCACTATCGCCAATTTTTGTAACGTTATATCCACTGTAAATTTCTGGAACATTGAAAAATCCTACACTTCCCTTACCACCGGATGCTAAAATTGCGTAACTATCGGCACTATTTGGCATTTCAACAAATTCATACCCTGTATAAGAAGTATTTAATACTTTAATATAAACAGCAGTATTTGCGCCTTTCACTGGATAATTATCATTGCTTAATACGGCTCTAACTTCTTTATTCGCTGAATCTTTATAACATAAGAAATGTAGGTTATCTTGCATTGGAGATGCGTAATAACTTTCCCCCGCAGACCCAAACAAAGCTCTAGCTTTTGTTAAATCTTCTGCAATATAAATTGTATTATTATCTACATCAAAAGCATATACTGGTTTAGCTACAGTGTCATCCACATATTCCTTTGCCACTAAAATACCATCACTATTAAATGTCTCGGCTAAATCTGGATTAGTCAAAACAACTACTTGATTAATAGATGCAATACCAAAGCTATTAGCAGGGAAATACATAACATTACTATGTCCTGCGCCTGTAGTGTTTGTAACTTTTGTTGTTAACCATTGATATGTTTTATATCCGTATGTATAGAAAACAGCTGTATTGTTTGTGGAAGCAAAACCATACTCATTGTCATTATAAAACGCTTGACCTGACCATCTAGCTTCTCCATAACCAGTGAACGTTGTATATGTTTCGAAATTAGTGTATGGGAAAGCAAATTGGAAAACCGAAGACATTTGATATTGCAAGAATGCGCCTAATTCATTCTCTTTCTTTATATCAGTAGGAAGGAATACTTCAATCAAATTGTTACAAGAAGAAGTACTATTTCTACCTACGGAAATAATAGGATCTGAAAATCTTATAGATTTTAAGTTCAATGCACCCGCAAAAGCATAAGTATCTACTACTTCACAATCAAAGAAACCTTCGCCACCATCAGAATAATGAGGAGTTTCATAATAATCATCAGTTTTAGCTATTGCGTATTGAACAAGTCTCGTTAAAGTAATGCTTGTTTTATTATTTGCTATATGATTATCTATATCTCTAGAATTGAATACATAGTTATATGTAGCAGTTTTATATAAGTCTCCATTATAAGCAAAATATCCTGCAGGATTCTTTGTTTGTCCTCCCGTTGTAACAAAGTATTCCGAAACATTCTCGCAATAATAGAATGCTCTATCCATGGTATCTACTAATGTAGAAGGAATAGTAATACTTGTTAAACTCTTAGGGAAATAGAATGCATATCTATCGATATATTTTGTTCCCTCTGGAATGACAAAAGAAGAACTTGTCTTTCCTTGACAATAATAAACCAAAGTTTGACCAGCCATAGTTTCGTAGTTTGTCGCAGTTGTAAACGTTGAAGAAATAGGAACAATCTTAGTAATGGAATCTCTATATAAATTACCATCTATTGCAAAATAATGTGGATTTCCGTTGTTAACGATAATCTCAGTTAATCCAGTATCATTTGCAAACACTTTTGAACCTATACTACTTACTGATGCCGGTATAGTAATCGTAGTAATATTTGCACATTCCGCAAAGGCCTCATTTTCTATTTTTCTAATAGTGTTTGGAATATTAATTCTTGAAACACTACTTCCCTTAAAGCAGCCTTCACCAACAGTAACTACACTTCCCCCATTATATGTAGAAGGAATGGTATAAGTGGCTCCAAGAAGCGCCATATGAGAGCCTGTTATACAGAATGAATATTCATTATTACCTAGTGAAGTAAATTCAAAATCAGTATATACATAATCTCTTGCTACATATACATTCGTAGAAGAAATGTTATTTTCTCTATCTTTAACATAAATTGTATATGCACCTGGCTCTGTTATTTCAAAACTATCCTCTGATTGATAACTTATGTTATCAAGAGAATAAGTAAATGGAGTTAAACCAGCAACAGATAAAGCATCACAGCTTATAGTAGTTTTACCATTCTCGGCAATATATCCACTCCAACTTGAATCATAGATTTCCGGAGCGTCATCTGTTACTAACTCAAAACCATTTCCTTCTTTTGTTATAGAACTATTGTAACGAAATTTCTTTAATTTAATACCTTTTACTGAATCTAATTGGCCTGCTCCCGTTCCGATATTAGCATTTAAAAGCGCACAAATATTGTTATAGTTATAATTACCAGATGAAGAGTTATAGTATGTATTACCGTATGTTGAAGCTCTTAAACCAAAAGCAGAAGAATCTTCATAATAACCTTCCGAAGTAGAACAATAATGATAAGCACTTGTAAAACCATATGGATTAGTCTCATCGTCAGCTGCAAGTGCGCTTGATCCTGCAAGAGCATTTCTTTCTAAGACATTATAAGAAAGTACGTGTGCACCCATATGATATCCTGAATCATAAGAACCACCAGAGAAGCCTACACAATCTTCATCCGGTATCCACAAAATACAATTAACAACCGCTGAATAATCTGTAGCTCCTTGTGGATTATCTCTATATGCTCTATTCATGTGATATCCATATACTTTAGTAAAGAATATGCTGTTAATCATTAGAGCATTCTTAGACAAAGATCTAATCGCACCGCACGCAATAGCATGGTCTTGCGCTGATAATTCACCACATACAACTACGGCATAAGAAACGCAGGAATCCATAATTCCTGAATTATGAACTATTAATGGAGCACATGTTCTATCTAAAGATCTTGATCTAGGACATCTATTCCAAACAATAGCTTTTGTTATGCAATTTTGAAGCAACCCAGAAGGTTCATTGTTCATAGCAAAAGTGGCAAATGCTGTTCTTGAGCCATGTGTATTCTCATCATAATATAATACACAACTAGAATCCGCTGTAAGATTCTTTATTTCACCATAATTAGCCATAGTAATTAATGGGTCTGGATATCCAGTATCATACACTATTGTTTCTGATAAATTCGTATCTGCAGGATTATAAGTTCTATCTAACGAATCATAGTATGCTTTGTTTAAAGTATAAGACGATCTATTGTGATTAAACTTTACTTTTCCATCAGTATAGGCGGCCATTTGAGTATAAACTGTTCCTTGACCAGCATTTCTGATAGTATGATAAAGTCCATTAAAAGTACCTTCAAAGGCACAAATATCTTTTAATCCCTCACCACCGGCAGGATAATAATTTGTCAAATCCAAATCGGTAGTTAAATATAAAGTTTTATTTGTGAACTTATATCCAAGATTTTGATAGCATAAAAAAGCGTCAAAAGCGGCAACGGAGTCAATTTGGAAAATATCATAGTCATTATAATTTGTTGTTGTAAGAGTGTGATATGTTGCAGCCAAAGCAATTTCTGGGTCAGAACCATTTGCATTAAAGGCATTCTTCTCCAATCCTTGCTCGTCATTTAAAAACAAAACAAGGCTCATTGCAACAGACACTACAGCTACAATTGCAATTACAAGCCAAACGAAATATTTCCTCTTACTAATGTTATTTACAATAGACATCTTTCCCCCTTAAGGGACAGAACACAAAACAAACCCAACTTGTTTCCACCCCTAAAATAAACCTTTTCCCAACGCCTTTGTTTATATTATTAG